>R14__coassemble_48_pt1 | contig 98902 bp, 86 predicted proteins | sample R14__metabat2_high_PE_043 | metagenome-assembled genome bin R14
AATTTGAGGGCTCGCCTCATTACGGAATTTCCGTTTTGAGACGAGCCCTTTTTGTGCTCTATACCAGTATCTTCAGTATGTATTGAAGACAGCGCCTGGCCTTGCGCTGATCACTCGAACCGTCCCCAACGACTCCATGATTCTGAACCTGCAGTGTCGTTCATAATAGTTTACACAGATTTTACACAGCTTATCCCTTACATTTTACCTGGCTCTGTCATAATGCATTCTGATGATCAAATTTCATATGTTTTACAGGAGAAATGTGTTATGACCGTTTACGGATTTTTTTCCCTGATGGGAGGCGTCGGCCTTTTTCTGTATGGTATGAGCATCATGTCCACCGGCCTTAAAAACGCTGCCGGTGACAAGATGCGGGTGATCCTGGAAAAAGCCACCGCAAACCGATTCATTGCGGTGGCTGTGGGCATTGTGGTAACACTGCTGATCCAGAGCTCCTCTGCCACGGATATGATGGTCATCAGCTTCGTGAATTCCGGGCTGATGACGCTGGCACAGGCGATCGGTGTCATTATGGGCGCCAACATCGGTACGACCATCACGGCACAGATTACGGCCTTCAATCTCGGCGCCTACGCACCGATGATCCTCTGTATCGGTGCCCTGATGTTTCTTTTTCTCAAGCAGAATACCGTGAAGCATATCGGCTCCATTATCATGGGCTTCGGCATGCTGTTTTTCGGTATTTCAGTCATTAAGTCGGCGATTGCACCCCTGTCTGAAAGTGCAGGCTTTATTTCCTTTCTTTCCACGCTGGAAAATCCTGCGATTGCTGTACTGTTCGGTGTGGCCTTTACCGCACTTTTGCAGAGCTCGTCCTCTTCTGTTGTTATCTTTCAGACCTTTGCCGTTCAGGGGCTGATCAGCTATCGTATGACGGTCTATCTGGTCATTGGCGCAGCCATCGGCTCGGTAACGCCCAATATTCTGGCATCCCTGACCACAAATCGCAATGGCAAGCGGACAGCGGTACTGAATCTGCTCTTTAATCTGATCCGCGCGGGATTGATGATCCTGCTGATCAATCTGTTCCCCGGCTTCTTGACAATGATCCAACGCCTGACGCCGGACAGCATTGGGCATCAGGTTGCCAATACCCATACGATTTTCGCAATCCTTTCTGTACTGCTGGAGCTTCCCTTTGCAGGCAGTATTGTAAAGCTTTCCGAAAAGGTAATCCCGATCCTGCCGGAGGAAAGCAAACGTAAGGAAAACAGACAGCTTATCTATATGGTGCAGAAGGGGGAGCTTCCGTCCTCTGTCGCGATTCATCAGGCCAGGCTCGAGATCAGCCGTATGGGCGAAATGGCCTACGAATGCATGAAGACTGCGGTCGACAGCTTTTTTGCACACGATGATGCACTGGCAGAACAGGCCATGGATATTGAGGATGCCATTGATATTCTGACGGATAAAATTCAGGAGCGTCTGATCGCCCTGCGTTCTATGGATTACTCGCAGCGGGTGATGCAGCAGATTTCCCAGATGATCCTTGTTGCCTCAGATATCGAACGCATTTCCGACCATGGGCGGAATATTGCGGAATACACAGAACAATATAAGGTGAGAAAGGCAGTAATCTCCGACACTGCCGTACAGGAGCTGACTGCGCTTGCGGAGGCAGCACTTAAGTCGGTGCAGTATTCCCTTGATATTTTCAGGGAAGAAAGCTATTCAAAAATCCCGGAGGCAGAGCGGATCGAGCAGGAGGTAGATGACCTTCAGCTGTCAATCGTCAATGCCCATATCAATCGTCTGATGAAGGCTGCCTGTGATCCTGTCGGAGGTGTCATCTTTACCGATATGGCGTCGGATCTGGAACGCTGCTCCGACCATGCGATCAATATTGCCTGTGCGCTGGCTGATTTATAAGCCGTGGCGTCTGCTGTCATGAAAGTCGTGACGGCAGGAATAGAGAACCGCAACAAGCCAGGTGGTGATGACAGGATAACCGATGAAGCATATCATCCAGTCCCAGGTCTTAAGGCACCAGATCCGAATAAAAAGCCAGAGCAGCAGGCCGATTACGCCCGCCGGAATTTCCAGGATAATCCGGAACAGGTGGAATTTATTTTCTGTCTTCAGGTTTAATTGTTCTATATGATCCCACAGAAAACCAAGCATATCGGATACCTTCCTTTTGTTTGTTGTCCTTATCTTACGGAAGGCATGTAAAGGCCAAAATCGCTGTTTTGTAAAAGCTTTGTAAACCACATAAGTTTTACCTGCAGTTTACCTTCAGCAGGTTTTGCATTTTACACGGTATTGATACTCTTTTCAAAAATCAATGAAAAGAGGCATCGATATGGATATTTTTAATCTGCTCACAATGATCGGAGGTCTGGCCCTCTTCCTTTATGGAATGACGGTGATGGGGGATGCGCTGGTGCAGCTTTCGGGAAGCAGACTGGAAAGGCTTCTGGAGCGGCTGACCAGCCGGCGCATTACTGCAGTCCTTCTCGGGACACTGGTAACCGCAATCATTCAGTCATCTTCCGCAACTACGGTCATGGTGGTCGGCTTTGTGAATTCCGGCATCATGAAGCTTGCCCAGGCTGTGGGCATCATTATGGGCGCCAATATCGGGACAACGGTCACCTCCTGGATCCTGTCGCTGGCAGGCCTTTCCAGCAGTAATGTATTTATCAGGCTGCTGAAGCCCAGCTCCTTCTCGCCGATCCTTGCGGCAGTTGGCATTATCTTTTTGATGACCCAGAAGAACGGCAGTAAAAAGCATATCATCGGAACGATCCTCCTTGGTTTTACTGTTCTGATGTTCGGTATGGAGACCATGAGCAGCGCTGTTGCGCCCTTAAAGGAAAGCACTGCCTTTACCGGAATGCTGACGGCCTTTAGCAACCCGCTGCTCGGCATGACAGCCGGAGCGGTACTTACCGCAATTATACAAAGCTCCTCTGCTTCCGTCGGGATTCTTCAAGCGCTCTGCCTGACGGGTGTGGTATCCTATGGCACTGCGATCCCGATCATCATGGGGCAGAATATCGGGACCTGTGTGACTGCGATCCTGTCTTCCATCGGGGCATCGAAAAATGCGCGAAGGGCAGCTCTGATCCACCTGTATTTTAACCTGATCGGAACGATCCTGTTTATGGCCTGCTTTTACAGCATCCATGCCGTGCATCCCTTTGCATTCATGCAGAACGCGGCATCGGCGGCAGGGATAGCAGTGATCCACAGTCTGTTTAATATCGGCTGTACAGTTGTGATGTTTCCTTTTGCCGATAAGCTGGTAAAATTAGCAGAGCTCTCGATCCGGGACAGATCGCAGTCGCCGGCAGAGGAGAAGCATCTGCCCCCTGCACTTGAGGCGCTGGATGAGCGTTTTCTGGAGCAGCCGGCATTTGCAATCCAGCTGTGTAAAAAAGCGGCTGATGAGATGGCCGACCTTTCCAGAAGGGCCTTCCGGGTTGGCATGGAGGTCCTGCAAAATTATTCCGAGCAGGAAGCAGACAATGTTATAATCATGGAGCAGGAAGCGGACCATTATGAAGATATGCTCGGCAGTTATCTGTTAAAGCTTTCCGGTCGTGAGCTTACCAACGAGGACAGCCGTCTGCTTTCCGAGCTGCTTCATACCATCAGTGATTTCGAGCGAATCTCCGATCATGCGATCAACATTGTGGAGTCCGCACAGGAGCTACATAAAAAAGGCCTCTCGCTGACGCCGACCGGGCAGGATGAGCTTTATGCCTATGGCAGGTCAGTGGCTGATATCCTCGACCTTATGGTGGCAGTATTTCAGACAGGTGACATCACTCTGGCGAAAAGCGTGGAACCGCTGGAGGAGGTTGTGGATGCTCTGAGTGACGAGATGAAGCAACGTCACATTATTCGGCTGCGGAATGGAGTCTGCTCCATGGAAGCAGGCCTGATCCTCGAGGACATCATTACAAATTACGAAAGAGTGTCAGACCATTGCTCCAACGTGGCAGTCTGCCTGATAGAAACCGCAAAGGACGAATTTGGTACCCATGAATATCTGGATCTGACCACAAAAGGAGACGATCCATGGTTCCGTGAGGAATACGCCAGGCTGCGGAAAGCCTACCCCCTTCCGCAGCTATAAGGCTGTATGAATACACGGACTTTATACCGACAAGGCTGGAAAGAGGTGATAACATGGCACTGATCTATATTGTAGAGGATGATGCCAGTATCCGGGAGATTGAAACGATTGCTCTGAAAAACAGCAATTATATCGTACAGAGCTTTGAAACTGCGTCGGAATTTTATAAGCAGCTTGCTGAGATCCTGCCTGACCTGATCCTGCTTGATATCATGCTGCCGGATGAAAACGGTTATGAAATCGTAAGAGAACTCAGAAAAAGCACAAAGACTGCCCGGATCCCGGTCATTATGGTAACGGCAAAAACGACAGAGTTCGACATGGTAAAGGGACTGGATGACGGAGCGGATGATTATATCCGGAAGCCGTTTTCTGTTATGGAGCTGCTCTCCAGAGTCCACGCGCTGCTCCGCCGGACACAGGAAGAGGCTCCGCATCTTCTGAACGTCGGACGTATCACACTGGACCATGACCGCCATATCGTGACGGCGGATAACAGGCAGATTGAGCTTACCTTCAAGGAATATGAGCTGCTCCGTTATCTCATGATCAACGAGGATGTAGTTCTTTCCCGTGATTCTATTATGCTCTATGTCTGGGGAACGGACTATGAAGGGGAAAGCCGCACGGTGGACATGCATATCAAAACACTGCGGCAAAAGCTGGGAGACTGCGGAAGCCAGATCGGCACCGTGCGAAATGTGGGCTATGTGATCTCGGCAGAGAAGGAGAGCCGGCAATGAAGCAGAAGATCAATCTCCGTCTGAGCCTGATTGCCCTGCTTGCGGTCATTGCGACTACAATCGGGATCACCCTCGTTTATTACAGTCTTTTTCAGGCACAGGTAAAGGATGACCTGCATACCAACGCACAGCTGCTGGCAGATACAGAGCTGTTTCAGACGTTGTATGCGAATGCCGGAGAAAATGCCGACCTGATCGACCGGGCTGCCCTGACGGGATTAAATTCCGACAACCTGCGTATTACATGGATCGCTCCGGATGGTACAGTCCTCTACGATAATGACACGGACATTGCAGGTTTGACCAACCACCTGGACCGGCCGGAGATTCAGTCTGCGATAGAATACGGAAGTGGCGAAAGTGTCCGACGCTCGGACACACTGAACCTGAACACCTTTTATTTTGCGCTGAGATTGAATGATAATACGATCCTGCGTGTATCCACACAGGCCCGGTCCATTACCAGTGTTTTCATGACAGTCATGCCGGTTATCCTGATCATTACAGCAATTGTTTTCGCTCTGTGCATTCTGATCGGACATCTGCTGACGATCCAGCTGATCCGTCCGATCGATACCATGGCAGAGCATCTGGATGACCGGATGGCAGTTCCTGCCTACCGGGAGCTGGAGCCGTTTGCGGACAAAATCCGAAGCCAGCACGAGAAGATCCTTGAGGCCGCAAAAAGCAGACAGGATTTTACGGCCAACATCTCCCACGAGCTGAAGACCCCGCTGACGGCGATCTCCGGTTATGCGGAGCTGATCGAAAACCGCATGATCGACGGAGCGCATGCGGTTCATATCGCACAGCAGATCCGCCATAATTCCGACCGTCTTCTGTCATTGATCAATGACATTATCCGCCTGTCAGAGCTGGATCATCAGGAAATACCGCGGAAATTCGAGCCGGTCAATCTATATAAGCTTGCCGAGGATACCTGCAAGGCACTCCGGATCAGTGCGCAGCAGGAAAACATCACGCTTACCTGTATCGGCACAGATACGATGCAGAACGGAGATCGGGAGCTTTTAAAGGAGCTTCTTGAAAATCTGATACAGAATTCCATCCGCTATAATCGGGCAGGCGGCTGGGTACGGGTCAGAGTATCCTCCGAAAGCCAGCATGCCGTCCTGACAGTTTCAGACAATGGAATCGGTATTCCCGGGGAACAGCAGGAACGGGTTTTCGAGCGCTTTTACCGGGTAGATAAAAGCCGTTCCCGGGCAACAGGCGGCACCGGTCTCGGACTCGCCATCGTAAAGCACATTGCAGAGCTTCATGGCGCGGAGATTCTGCTGGAAAGTGAACCCGGAAAAGGAACTTCCATTACGGTCCGCTTTTAAACCGGGTGCAGCTCCTGCACGGAAGCGCCCTGCATGCCATAAGGTCCGCATGACAATCCCTGCAGTGTGATACCGTTCGGATGATCCAATATTTTACTTCTGATATCGTTTCATATTCAGAATTGCTTAAAACAGCAGGCCTTCTCCGGAAGGTCTGCTGTTTTCATATCGCACGCAAGCCGGGAGCGTTGACAGAAAATCCGTCACACTGTATAATATACACATACCCCTGACGGTATTGGAGGAATCAAAATGAAACAATGTATGGATGCGGAAAACCTTCACCGCAGGCTGAAAAAGATCATCGGACAGCTGAACGCGATCGACAGGATGATCGATGAGGATGTCCCCTGCGAGGATATCCTTTCTCAGATGAACGCCGCAAAATCAGCGATCCACAAATGTGGCCAGATCGTTCTGGAGGGCCACATCAGGCACTGCGTAAAGGATGGGCTTGTGCACGGAGACGCGGATAAGACCATTGAAGATTTTACAAAGGCTGTTGAACGCTTCGCGAATATGGGCTGATGTCGTGCGGACGATCGGGAGACCGGTCGTCCGCTTTGTTTTTTTGCTTGACAGCCTATACCCCTATGGGTATAATATACCCATACCCCATACGGTATTCAGGAGGTGCTCTATGAAAAAACTGATTGCAGGGCTTGAGAAGCTTCTGGAGCTTGGCGGAACAAAGCGGGACATTGCATTCCTGGTCATTTCCGGGATTGCTCTGGTCTGCAGCATTTTCAAAATTTTTACCCTGCCCTTTGACGTAGCCTGGATCGCGATCATCCTTTGTGGTACGCCGATCATTCTGGAAGCCTTCATTGGCCTCGTCACTGAATTTGACATCAAGGCCGATGTGCTCGTTTCCCTGGCACTGATCGCGTCTGTCTGTATCGGTGAGCATTTTGCCGCCGGAGAGGTCGCCTTCATTATGCAGATTGGCGGTCTGCTTGAGGAGCTGACCGTTGCAAGGGCCCGGGCGGGGATTGAAAAGCTTGTGAAATTAACACCGCAGACAGCCAGGGTGATCTGTCAGGATACCGAAACGATCATCCCCGCCGAGCAGGTAACGGTCGGCACCAGGATCCGGGTCCTTCCGGGCGAGACCATACCGGTAGACGGCATCATTCTGTCCGGACAGACCTCCATCAATCAGGCGGTTATGACCGGAGAGTCCATGCCGGTAGATAAAACAGTCGGTGACGAAGTATCTTCCGGCACCGTCAATCAATTCGGCGCATTCGAAATAGAAGCGACCAGAGTTGGCGAAGACAGCTCCATTCAGCGCATGATCCGGCTTGTTCAGACCGCCGACGCCGGTAAGGCAAAGATCGTCGGTATGGCCGACCGCTGGGCGACATGGGTTGTTGTCATCGCCCTGTCCGCAGCTGCGATCACCTGGTTTGTCACCGGTGAGATCATCCGTGCGGTTACGATCCTGGTCGTCTTCTGCCCATGCTCCCTGGTCCTTGCGACACCCACAGCGATCATGGCGGCGATCGGCAACGCAACAAAGCACGGCTTTCTTGTGCGGGAGGGTGACGCGCTTGAGCGGCTGTCCTCAGTTTCCGGCATATGCTTTGATAAAACCGGAACCCTGACCCTCGGAGTCCCCAGAGTGGTGGATGTAAAGCCTGTTGATCCTGCCTGCAGCAGAGAGGCACTCTACCGGCTGGTCGCCATTGCCGAACGCTCCTCCGAACATCCCCTGGGCAAAGCGCTTGTAGCCTGTTATCAGCAGGAAACCGGCGCTGAGGCGGCCACCCCCTCGGACTTCCGTATGGTCCCCGGCAGAGGCGTCCTTGCGATCGTGGACGGCAAAAAAGTACTGGCCGGAAATTTGAAGATGATGGCAGAAAACGGGATCGACGCAGAGCCCTTCAGCGACGCGGAGACCGAATACCTGGACCGCGGCTGTACAGTCATATACGTCTGCATCGATGGCAAAGCCGCCGGCTTTATCGCAATGGCAGACGTTCTCAGGACCGGCATGGCAGAGACCATGCGCCGGATCACGGAGACAGGCGCGGCTCCGGTACTCCTTACAGGCGATAATCAGAAAGCGGCTGCCGCAATCGCGGGCAGCCTGAATATCACTGAGGTTGTTGCTGATTGTCTTCCGGAGGATAAGCTCCGGTATATCGAAGGATCTCAGGCGGCAGGCCACCCTGTATGCATGGTCGGGGATGGTGTAAACGATGCCCCGGCACTGAAAAAAGCACATGTCGGGATTGCCATGGGCGGGGTCGGAAGCGATATTGCGGTAGATGCCGCTGATATTGTGCTGGTAGACGATAAGATCGAGGAGCTCCCCCACCTTCTTGCACTTTCAAAGCGTATGATGACAACCATTAAACGCAACCTCACCTTTTCCATGACCCTGAATTTTGTCGCGATCATCCTCGCGATCACAGGGATCCTGAACCCGGTGGTAGGCGCGCTTGTCCATAACTGTGGATCTGTCCTCGTGATCATCAATTCCGCTCTGCTGCTAAGCTGGAAAAAAGTGTCCGGCTGAGCGCAGCGCAGGCCCCCATTCCCTCTCCCTGTCTGTGCAAAATCCGGGATCCGTCAGGAATCCCGGATTTCCCGGTTATTGCAGTATCCGGCCCCCGCATTTTTATCCGGCCTGTTCTTGCATTCCTCCCGGAACAGTGTATAATAAATGTGGTTACGGGATTCCCGTGGCCTCCAACTTCATAGATTCCCGCTCTCCATCTGTGCAGAGCTTCAGTTGCGCAGCTGTTTCTGCCATGTCAAACAGAAGAAGTTTCCTGTAAATAATTTGCTTCTAACTGTTGACACGTCGGAAACAATGTGTTACAATTTGTAACAGTTACTGATAGCTCGGTCTATCTATACCCGGATTTCCTGTCCGCCTGATAGATCAATCCACATATGGAGGTATTTTTTACCATGCGCTTTTCCACTTTGAAGCCCATCCGGCTGATCTCCCTCGCCACAGCCGCCAGTCTGCTGCTTGGCGTTTCCGCTTTTGCTGCCAACACATCCGACTCTTTAAACGAGACCGATATCCCGATCGAGGTCGGTACCATTATCACAGGCGATGCCCTCGGCCTCGGTACGATTGTTGCCGACGCCGTAAATGTACGCGCCAACCCCAATATGAATGCTGAGGTCATCACGAAGATGAAGCTTTGGGATCAGGCCATCATCCTCTCTCAGGAGGGTGACTGGTACCGGATCTCCATGGATGGTTACACCGGTTATGTTTCTGTTGAGTATATGGCTCTGCAGACCTCTGCAACCGCTGAAGAGACCACGCTGGATTACGGCGTTGCAAAGGCCGAAACCGTCGATGCCTATGCCTCTGCCGATCTCTCAAGTGAGGTTGTCTTTACCCTGATGCAGTCAGACTATATCCACATTACCGGTGTATATGACGGCTGGTACGAGGTTTGCTGTGATGGCGTTTACGGCTATATCCCCAGCAGCCAGATTGACTCCACAACCGTCGTTCCCGATCAGTACGTCTATGACTATGCTGTTGTCGCCGTCAACGGCGTCAATCTCCGTGCGGAGCCTGATTCCTCCTCCGAAAAGATTGATATGCTCTATGATACCAGCCTCTGCACCCTGATCGAGCAGGTCGGCGACTGGTATCTGGTCCAGTACGGTGACAAGACCGGTTATGTTCTGGCCTCTTATATGACTGCCACCAATGACACCACCGAGGGCAGCACCTCCGTTGAGACAGAGAGTGAAGCAAATGCCCGTGCTGCTGCAGAAGCCGCCGCTGCCGCCGAGAAGGCTGCCGCAGCTGAAAAGGCCGCTGCCGAAAAGGCTGCCGCTGCCGCCGAGAAGGCCGCATCCTCCAGCTTCTCCTCCGGTTCCGCCTCCAACAGCTACACTGCTCCTGCCGAAGAGCCCTCCTACAGCTCCTCCGGTGACGATTACTACTACGAGGAGGAAGAGGAAGAGGTTTATATCGAGGACGAGGACGACTACTACGACTACGATGATACCGAAGCCTACTATGAAGAGCCCTCCTACAGCTCCTCCAGTGGTAATGCCATTGTAAACACCGCTTACAATTATATGGGCGTTCCCTATGTCTGGGGCGGCACCTCTCCCTCCGGCTTTGACTGCTCCGGCTTTACCCAGTATGTCTTTGCCCAGTGCGGCTACAGCATCAGCCGTACCGCGGACGCACAGTATTACTGCGGCAGCTACGTCTCCTACAGCAATCTGCAGGCCGGCGACCTGATCTTCTTTGAAAACACCTACGCTTCCTATGGTATCACCCACGTAGGCATCTATATCGGCAATGGTGACTTTATCCACTGCGCAGGCAGCGGCGTCAAGATCTCCAACCTCAGCGAGAGCTATTACTCCAGTCGTTACTACTCCGCCTGCCGTATTGCCTGACCTTTCATCACAAACGAAGCTGCTCCCTTTGATGGGGGCAGCTTTTTTATCTGTATGCTACCAATTTTCACAGGTTTTTCGCTCAGGTTGTGGAGAATCCTGTAAAAGCGCACAAATGTCCCCGACAGACACACTTCTTTGTTGCTTTTTTGTACCGGATTCATTATAGTATTAGTTGTATACGCAAATTTTCAGGGAGTGTAAGACCGTGAACGACCGCCCACAGATTGATAAAGCCTATCATTATATCCGCGAGCTCATAGCCCACAGGCAGCTTCAGCCGGACGACAGGATCCCGGAGGACAGGATCCTCACGGCAACCGGCGTCAGCCGGGAGGACCTGCTGGCCGCCATTACCAGACTGGTAAACCTTCAGGTCATTGTAGCGGACCGCGATGGTGAACCGATCGTCGCAAAGCCCCCGCTGGATGAAATGCAGAAGGTCTATGCCGCCCGGGCGATGCTGGAGCCCGGTGTCTTCCGTATGGCTGCCGGCCGCCGCAGTGAGCAGAGCGTGCAGCGCATGCGCGAAAATTTGATCGCGCAGGACCAGCTGGACACACCACTGGATATGGCAGAATATGCCGCACTGAACCGTGAATTTCATATGATCTATATCCGTGAGGCAAAGGATCCCAACTATGAAAAGGCCCTGTCTGAGATTTATGACCGGATCTGTATTTACGAGCTGTTCTGGGGCAATAACAAGGCCGAAGAGGACGCCCTTGAAACACACCGCGCCATTTACGAGGCCTTCGATGCCGGCGACGGTGATACAGGCTCCTATGCAGTTCTGAAGGATATCGTGCAGGCTGAGCAGCGCATCCGCGAATATCAGGAATAACAGAAATAACAGTTTTTCTTTTCCGCTCCGGAGCAATTGCTCCGGAGCGGCCCTTTTTATCCGTGAGGTCTTCCCTGCGGCATAACAGTTCAGTCGGCGAATCAGTCCGAAAAATGATAGCTGAGTTTGAAATCTGTCACACTATTGTTTTTCTCATCTGTGCTATACTGCAGATGTAACACGGCCGCTGAAACAAAATCATTTACACCTCTGCGGCCATAGAAAGGAGACATATCTATGAAAAAGACACTTGCGCTTCTGCTTGCACTTGCAATGATGCTTGCACTGTTTGCAGGCTGCGGAAGTTCCGCGGCTGACGAAGCGGCCTCTTCGACCACTGAGGCAGCAGCTTCTGAGGCAGCAGCTCCCGCGGATGAGGCGCCCGCTGCCGAAGAAGCACCTGCAGCAGAGGCTGCTTCTGCTGAAGAAGCAGCCGGAGAAGCAGCACCCGCTGCCTCCATCAACTATCCCCTGGAGGGCAACCCCACCTTCTCCCTGACCTGTATCGGCCGTAACAACGTGCTGGCAGTGCTGGGCGATGACGACTTCTCTGTCACCCCTGCTTACCAGGGTCTGGCTGAGGCAACCGGCTGCACCATCGAGTTCAACATGCTGGGTGAAGCAACCGCAGAGGAAAAGATCAACATTATGCTCGCCTCCGGCGATATGTCCGACCTCTACACCGGTCTCGGCACCGCCTACGGCAACAACCTTCCCGGTGCCATTCAGGACGGCATCACCTTCGACTTTACCCCCTACCTCGAAGAATATGCACCTGATTATCTGGCAACCCTGCAGAGCGATGAAGACCTGATGAACGGCGCGACCAATGCCGACGGCACCATCTGCAAGTTCATCTCTGTCACCGCCAAGTGCATTTCCAAGGGTCTTGTCGTCCGTCAGGACTGGATGGACGACCTTGGTCTTGAGCTCCCCACCAGCCGTGAGGAGCTGGAGGAAATCCTCCATGCCTTCCAGTCAGAAAAGGGCGCCGTATGGCCCATTCTGGTCAACAACGGTCTGGAATCCGGTCTGACCGGCACCTTCAATGTTGTTTACAACGGCATGCGCAGCATGGATTACCAGCTGGCCGATCCCGATGGCGATGTGGTCACCGCCTGCTACGCTTCCGAAGGCTTCATCGAGTATCTGGTCTACATGCATCACCTGTATGAAGAAGGCCTTGTCACGGACGACTTCATGTCCGTTTCCCGTGAGAACGGCAACTGGGAATCCAGCTACTATGGTGGCAAGTGCGGCGTATGGTCTGACGGCTACCGTGAGCTTGACCCCGCAAACCGCTCCAACTCCGATGATCCCAACTACAGCCTGACTCCCTTCACCCTGACCGACTATGAGTGCCACATCAACAGCTCCTCTCCTGTTTCCCAGGACGGCGTGCTCTTTATCACCAGCGCCTGCGAGAACATCGAGTCCTGCATGATGATGCTGAACTACTGCTACACTGAGGACGGCAAGCTCAATGGTCTGTATGGTCAGGAAGGCGTAGGCTATACAAAGGATGCCGACGGTACCGTTACCCTCAGCGATGGTATCACCAACAATGAAAACGGCTGGACTGTCAACAGCGCCCTCACCTACTACGGCGGCGCCCAGTGGATGCCCACTGTAGTCGACATGGAATATTATGAGCTGGTCTGTGCACCCGAATCCTACAACGGCATGCTCTACTGGACCGAAAACGGCGGCGACGGCTCCATGGTCCTCCCCTCCGCAGTTACCCTCGATGCCGACGCAAACGAGGAGTTCAACAACCTGGCTTCTGATGTTCTGACCCTCTTCACCGAGAGTGCTGTCAAGGTCATCACCGGCGATCTGGATGAGGCCGGCTACCGTGCAGTCATCGAGGATGCCAACAATATGGGCATGGATCGTATGACTGAGCTGTATCAGGAGGCTCTGGACGCTTACCGTGCAGGCTAAGCGGAACTACACTTCTGATCTCAACTGAACTAAGAGATCCCCGGGATCCAAAACGGATCCTGGGGATCTTTCTGCATCGCTTATCAGTTACTTTCCGGTGCCGCGTTCATCCAGGAAGGTTGCGGCACTGTCTGCCATATGGGCCAGGAATGCCAGTGGGAACATGTCAAAGGATTTTGACACATTGTTTTTCTCCCCGTCCTGCCACGGCCCCATGTGATAGCGGATCGCGAAGGCTTCCTCCCGGGTCAGCCGCATAAAGCCGGAGATGATATAGACACTCTTCTCGCCGTGCCCATAGGGCAGGGTATCATCAAAGGTATAATAGGGGACCTGCTCCCACTTGCCCTTGTCATTCTTGCGGTTGCGCATCTCCGTCTTATAGACGTCCACCTTGCAGATATCATGCAGCAGGCCCACCAGCGCAAGCTTTTCCTCTGTCGCCGCGTCCAGCTCCTCGCCGTATTCCATCATGTAGAGCTGGCGCAGCCGCTGCCAGACATGCACGCTGTGGGTCAGCAGTCCACCCTCATTACAGAGGTGGTAGCGTGTAGAGGCCGGTGCCTTAAAGAAGTCCGTGGTCTTCAGCCAGGCCAGCAGCTTCTCCGCGCCCTCACGCCTGATCAGGCTGTAGGCCTCATTGAACATGGCTTCGTAATTCTGATTCTCATATGCCTCAAGGTAGGCCTTTGTCATTTCCATAGCTATCATCCGTTCCTTGGTATTCACAGTCCGCGGCGCACAGCGCCGCTGTCCTTACAGAAGGTCCTTCTTCTTAAAGTAGTACACCAGCACTGCCACGATCACGATCATGAGCACGATCAGCAGCGGGTAAGCCAGTGGAGATTTCAGCTCCGGCATATAGGTGAAGTTCATACCATACCAGCTGGTCAGCAGGGTCAGCGGCATAAAGATCGTAGATACAACCGTCAGGATTGACATATTGTTACTCTGCCGGGTTTCCATCTGGGTGCGCTGCAGATCACGGACCTGCAGTGTATGGTCGCGCAGAGCCGTGACGATTGCCTGCAGGCGGCTAACACGTTCCACATACTGATGGAAGAAACGCAGATTCTCATCATCAAAGAAGCCGTTTTCGTTTTCCTCCAGCTCCTGCGCCAGATCGATCAGCTGCCCATAGTAGTTATGCAGGTCAAGCAGATCACTGCGGATATCCAGCAGGCGTTCCATAACGCCCTCATAATCTCCCTCCAGGATCTTATCCTCCATCAGGTCCATTTCCTTCTCGGTCTCATTCATCCGACCGTTATCTCCCTTCAGGAGCATTTCAAGGAAATCATAGAGAAAGCGTTCCAGACAGGGCATCTTCCATTTTTTCGAAATGCGTACCTGCTCCACCATCTGCTGGGCATAGCCGTCATCATTGATAAATACAATGCCGCGTTCATCCAGCGCGAAGTAGAAATTATGGTGGACTGACATATCTTTTTTGTCTGGGATAGAAAAGCTGCCTGTCAGAGAGTCATAGTTAACCTCGATCTGCGTGGCAACATCATAGCCCTCATCAAATTCCATATCAATGCCCATATTGAAGATGCTTTTATGCTCGACAAATTCCCGCATTGTCACCAGCGCAACATAGGCATAGCCGACGCTCTTGCAGTCCTCTATGGTACAGGGAACAAGGGTATCTCTGATCTGATAGTACATAGGCAGCCCTCCTGTTGATTTCCGGTTTTTTTATTATAGCATAATTTGCCGGAGCTGTACAAGTCACGGGCAAAAAAATGAGCCCCGGACAGTCTGATGATCCTACGCTCATCGGGCTCTGTCCGGGTCCCATTCAGGTTCATGTACTGCGCCTGCCCGCTCCGCGGGCCTTTCTCCTTACCGCTGCCAGCAGCTCCCGGGCAAAGGGGAGCTCTGCAGGCTCCGACCCCGGACAGAAAAGTGTCCGGTCCGTCTCTCGGATCAGAAGTGGAAAGTCAAAGCCGGCTTCCGGCATTCCCTTTTCGCCGCTGTAATCAAGCTTCGAAAGCCGCAGGAGGAAGGCCGCAGGCGTCTCTCCTTTCCTTCTCGCCAGAGCAGTCTGGCGACAGACTCCCTCCAGCCGGAAGTAGAGTCCCGCCGAATTTCCTGTATTCTCTGCCAGGAAGCGCCTGAGCTGCCATTTCTTCCGCAGCTCCTCCGTCTGGCGGCGCAGTGCCTCCCAAAGCCGGGGTGCCTGTCCGCGCTGCCGTGCCGGCGTTGCGGCACCGACCTTCTTTGTGACCAGATTTTTACCGAAAACCAGCAGCGCTGCAATTGCCGCAAGGATCACGCCGGCTGTCAGGATGTAAAACAGCAGATAGCCCATGGCCTTGCCGGAGGAATCCGCATAGTCTGCCGTATTGGGCAGGCCCGTCTCCGCAATGGACGCCGCTTCTTCAAATTCATCCTGGGGGATCAGGGCAGCCAGCGCCTCCATAAACTGTTCGATCCTGTTCCAGATCCCGGTCATCAGGCCACCAAAGCCCTGCCAGGCAGCTGTGATCCCCTTTCCCAGCGGCTCTGCGAACCAGACCGTCAGGATCAGGGTCAGCAGCAGCAGACCGATCAGCACGGCCGCTGTCAGGCCACGGAGCTTCCCCGCACGGTTTCTTCGCAGGGAGCCAAGGCCGTAAAGCGCACACAGGAGCCCCGCCGCAGAGGGCAGGCACCAGACCGCTCCGGAGGCAATGTCATTGATCGCCAGCACCGCTGCCACCAGCACAAGTCCGGCCGCGTTCAGGTCCACCCAGAGGAGCAGGCTGCTGAGCCCCGGAGCCTTCAGGCAGTTCCGTGCCGGCAGCACCGTCACCACAGCGCAGAGCATGGTCAGCATGACCCCCTGTGTCAGGCCCTCCGGGCTGCGGCTTATCAGGACCGACGCCACAAGCGCGATTCCGGGCACCGCGTTCAGAAGCGCCAGCGCCGCCAGTGGCCGCTGCTTCCGCAGGAAGACCAGATCCAGCCCATAGAGCGCCAGCGCATAGGGGATCAGGACTGCCGGAAAATACCCGGACATGGTCCCATTGCTGAGGTAGGCTGCTCCCATTACCGCATAGATCACCGCCGCCTGGGCGGCACTGAGCATGGCACCGGGCATGCGCAGTTCGGTTTTTGTACTCATCGGCTGCCACCTCCCTCCAGCGATCTGAGTGACAGTACGTCAAAGCCCTCGCAGGCAGGCTCTGTCTCCCACAGGAGCAGGGTGGTGTTTTCCACCGGAAGCTGCGCCAGTACAGAAGGGCTTAGCTCCCCTGCGCTGTAGGCAATATAATAGCCGCGTCCGCAGCTGCCAAGGCCGTAGAGCATGTTTTCCGTATCATAGACTGAAGCCTGCCGCACAACCGTTCCGGTGTCGCCGGTCCGCAGGTCCGGCAGTGGCTCGTAGGCAGCCAGCTGCCACAGCATAGCCTCAAGGCCGTCCGGGCCGCCGTCTGCGCCCAGGTAGGTCACCGCTTCGGTATGGGCGCCCCGGCAGACCGAAAGCCCACACTGCAGGCCTTCCTCCTCCAGCGCGCACAGCAGCGAGGCCAGAATGCTCAGGGTCTCCTCCAGTGCCTCCGGATGCTTTTCCGGACCGGAAAAGCTCTCACCGTCCAGCACAAAATGTACGCTCCCCGGCAGGATTTCCTCATACACGTTTACCGTAAGCGGAAGGCCTCTGGCCGTCAGCCGCCAGTTGATATGCTTCACCGGATCCCCCGGCACGTATTCCCTTGTGCTGCGGATCACGGTGACATCCTCCATAACGCCCCGTGGTCCAGTTTCGGCATTCCAGTACTGCTGCAGGAAGGGCCCGGTACGAACCTCGCGCAGGGCCGGATACACCGCATATTCGCCGGTCTGGCCTGCCTGCAGTGGAAGCTCTACCTGACAGAGGCCAAGCCCGTCACCGGTCCGGATCGTCCAGAGCGCTGTGCTCCAGACCCCACGGTGTACTGACCGCAGGGCGACTGTTGTTTCGGCCGTGCCGTACCAGCGCACCGGCATCAGCTGCAGCTCACCGGCCTGTTCGACCGACACGCCCGCTGCCTGCAGCACCGGCTTTTCCCATTCCTCCACAGGCCGCACCTGCTCCGGCAGCACGCAGAGCCCTGCCGGCAGGGGCTGAAAGAGCTCTGCCCAGGTCAGTGGCAGCAGCTTATGGTTCTGCAGCTTCAGTCCGAATTCCAGCCTGTCGCCCGGAAAGCAGCCCCGGCTGCCTGACAGCTCCTCCAGCCGGATTTCCAGTCCGCTGCCTGCCGCCGCTGCCCATAATCTTGAGAACAGCGTCAGGAGAAAAAGGAGCAGCAGCACACCGGACAGCAGCCATTTACCCCGGAAGCCCGCCAGAATGCCCGCAATGCCCAGCACCGCGATCACGGCAGGCCAGATCAGGAGCGACGAACGGCTGGAGATTGGTTTTCCGCTGCGGCGCACAGTCTGTGTGGTCCCTGCGCCTGCCTTCTGTTTATCCGTGCCGCTCATCTGTCAAGCAGCTGCTGTGCGCTGACCGGGATTTCTGTGCTGCTCAGGACCTCGTCCAGAAGCTCCGCTGCCGTTCCGCCGGCAAGTCTGCTGCTTCCCGCAGGAAGCAGACGGTGCTCCAGCACAGGGTGCACAAGGGTCTTTACATCATCCGGCGTTACAAAGCTGCGGCCGTCCATGGCGGCCCAGGTCTTGGAGGCCTGATAGAGGGCCCGGCTGGCCCGGGGACCTGCACCCATTTTCAGGCGTTTATGGTTTCTGGTCGCGCCGGTCAATGCCACAATATAATCCGCCACCGGGTCACTGACCACAACCCCGGCGATCACTTTGCGGAGCTCCATAAGCTCCTGCGCGCAGGTGACGGCCTCCACCATATCATAGGACATGGTGTCGCCCAGCCGGTGGAGCATTTCACGCTCCTCCTCCGCGGTGGGGTAGCCCATGCTCATGCGCACCATAAAGCGGTCCATCTGCGCCGCCGGCAGCCGGAAGGTGGATTCGGATTCCACCGGATTCTGGGTCGCCAGCACCACAAAGGGCTCCGGCAGCCGGAGCAGCTGTCCGTCAATGGTCACCTGATGCTCCTCCATGGCCTCCAGCAGGGCAGACTGTGTACGCGGGATCGCGCGGTTGATCTCATCTGCCAGCAGAAGGTTTGTCATGACAGGCCCCTGCCGAAGCTCAAATTCCCCGGTCTTCTGATTATAGATATTGGTGCCCAGGATATCTCCGGGCAGCAGGTCCGGCACAAACTGGATCCTGCGGAAATCACAGCCCAGCGCGATCGACACCGTTTTTACCAGGGTCGTTTTACCCACACCGGGCAGATCGTCCAGCAGGACATGCCCGCCACTGAGGATAGCCATGGTCAGCAAGCGGATCTTGTCGGACTTGCCGACAATGATCTTTTCTGTCTCTGTCTGAATCGCAGCCGCAAGCTGCTTCACCTTTGAAACCGTATATTCCATATCTGAATTCCTCCTGCAGGCACATGCCCGCTACATATGTATAACAGCTAGATTGTAAACAATCCTGTGTGAAGATTCAATACGCTTCTTCATAAGGTGCAGCCCCGTCCGGATGCTAAATTTTTACCGCTTGCATTTTTCCCCGCGGAATGCTAAAATACTTTTGTTGTGTAGCAGAATGCGTAAGTCCGAACAGGGCCCGCATTCTCTTTTTTTATGCGCTGACGGCCCTGCAAAGCCGAGCATATCTCTCACATTACAGATACTGATTTTGAAATGGAGGATATCCCTATGTCAACACCACAGCAGGACAGGCTCTGGACCAAAGACTTCGTCCTGATCATCGTCATTAATTTTCTGGTCTTTATGAACCACATTATGGTCCTGAACACCTTCCCCATGTTTTTAAAGGGCGTTCTGGGCCTGAACGAGGGCATCGCAGGCGTTGCTGCCGTAGCCTTTTCCGCTGTAGCCGTGGTCCTGCGTCCTGTCATCGGCTGGATGCTGAACAACGGTCGCCGCAAGAGCATCCTGATCATCGGCATCATCGGCATGTGCCTGATGCCCGTCGGCTACCTGACCTCCGCTCTGCTGGCCGGTGCCGGCTATGCCCTGATGGTTGCCATCGCCCTTGCCATCGTCTGCAGAATGCTGCAGGGCGCTTCCCTCGCCTTCTCCAATACTACCACCGCGACCATTGCCAGCGACGCCCTTCCCCAGAGCCGTTTTGCCGAGGGCATGGGCTATTTCGGCATGGCCACTGCCCTCGCCACCTCCATGGCGCCTGCGCTGAGCCTTGTCCTCAAAAATATCAGCTGGGTCCTGATGTTCGCTGTAGCCGCCGGCTTCATGGTCATTGCCTTTATCCTTTACCTTTGCATGAATACCCATGCCCGCCCTGTGGAGCAGAAGCAGCCCTTTACGCTGAAGGGCCTCATTGACGCGGATGCCGTCCCGGCCTCTGTTATCTGTCTGGTCTTCCTGCTGACCTGGGGTGCCCTTGAAAACTTCCTCTCCTCCTTTGCAGAAGAGAGCAATCTTCCCTCCGGTGGCGTCTTCTTCCTGATCACTGCTGTCATGCTGGTGCTGGTCCGTCTCTTCCTGGGTCAGCTGGCCGATAAGAAGGGCGAAGGGATTTTTGTCTACACCTGCAACGCGGCCATGTTTGTGGCACTGCTGCTGCTGGCTCTGGTCCCCAATTCCGTAACCTTCTACATTTCCGCTGTGCTGGCCGGCTACGCCTTCGGTGGCATCGAACCTGCTCTGCAGTCCATGGCCGTGCACATTGCGCCCCCGGAGCGCCGCGGCAGTGCCAACTCCACCTTCCTCTGTGCCTACGATATCGGTCTGGGCCTTGGCGGTGGTATCGCCGGCGTTCTGATCTCTGCCCTGAGCTATAAGCTGATGTTCCTTCTGGTCACGCTGGCAACCATCTGTTCTGTTGCGCTCTACTTCTTCTGGGGCCGCCATCACAGGTCATCCCTGAAAAATGCCGTTCATTGATCGTCCTTCCTTTCTCACCCGCATAAGTGCGGGTGAGTTTTTATGCTTTGGAGTTCACATTCGGATGTTCAGATTGTGTTCGATTTACCCAGGCGCGTTCCCTCCGAAGCATTTTAGTGATTATGCCTAAAAGTTGGCTTGCTTTCCACTATTTTTCTACGTTGCCCATCCGTCACTTCACATATTCTTCATTGTTCATCCATATTTTGCACATACAATTTTGTTAACATTTAGCACGCTGCTCGCCCTCTGCCTCTGCCTTGGTATGCTGGCAGGCTGCGGTAACTCCGCAAGCTCCGCTGCTGCTGAGGAGGAGTCTGCTTCCGCTGCTTCCGCTGCTGAAGAGACCACCGAAGAGACTCAGGCCGAAGAAGTCGAAACCCCTGCTGACCTGGCGCTGGAGGACAGCACCATGACCATGCAGGAAGCTGCTGCCATGACCGATGTTACTGAGTATGCTCAGGAAATCTTCGGCGCTGACGCAGATCCCGAGCCCGTTGAGTACCCCATCGACACCGATGAGACTCTGAGCCTTGTCGCTACCTTCCCCGATCCCCTGTTCGCTTCCTATCCCAACGCCATGGCAGACTGCTACATCTACCAGGCAGCTGAGGAGAAGACCGGTATTCATGTTGAGTATCAGGGTCTGTCCACCTCTGCCTCCTCCGAGCAGTTCAATGTCATGATTGCTTCCGGTTCCTACCCCGATCTGATCGGCTGGGGCCTGAACTACGCTACCGGCGACGACGCTGCTATTGAGGAAGAGATTTACCTCGACCTGACCGAATACATCGCTGAGTATGCTCCCAACTACTACTCCCTGCTTGCCACCGATGACGAGCTGCTGGCCACTGCTGTCTCCTCCGACGGTTATATTCCCGCCTTCTTCGGTCTGACCATCGAGGACGGTCTGGGCAAGGCCGGCCTGGTCATCCGTACCGACCTGCTTGAGAAGAACGGCATGGACAAGCCCTACACCATCGATGAATGGGAAGAGACTCTGGCTATGTTCCAGAACGAGGGCCTTGAGCAGCCTCTCGTCATGCTGGCTCCCGGCGCTATCCAGGACGACTGGATCGCAGCTGCTTTTGATGTTGCTGCCTTCTGCAACAACTTCCCCCAGTCCACCGCTCCTGTTTATGTAGAGGATGGCACCATCAAGTTCGGTCCTCTGGAGGACGGCTTCTATGATTACATCTCCCTGATGCATGACTGGTATGAGAAGGGCTACATTGACAGAGACTTCATCTCCGTCAACTCCAACTGGAATGGTCCTGACTACTCCAATGCCATCACCACCGGTAATGCCGGTATCTTCTACTCCGATGTCGGTAACATCGGCGGCTACATTGAGGCTTCCGAGGTTGAGGGCTTCGCACTTGAGGCTACCTACGACATGCACGCTGACGCTGATTCCGTCAACCACTTCGCTCAGTTCTCCAGCAAGTCCGCCGGCAACGGCTTCCATATCACCTCTAACTGCGAGAACATCGAACTGGCCTGCCGCTGGGGCGACTGGTGGTACACCGAGGAAGGCTCCCTGATCGCCAACTACGGTGAAGAGGGCAACTCCTTCGAGTATGTTGATGGCGTTCCCACTCTGACTGAGGTTGTTACCGAGTCCGATCTTGGCATGCGTGACGCTCTGCTTGTCTACGCTTCCAACGGCACCATCTGCTGTGTCATCGATCCCGATGCTGTTACCTCCGGCTACGCCGAGGTCGACAAGGCTGCTCCCGAGATCTGGGCAGAGGGCATGGACAATGCCAACGTCATCCCCAGCACCGTCTCCATGACTGCTGAGGAGCAGACCGACGCAAACGCTATCTACTCTGACATCGAGACCGTCTGCATGGAATACATCGCCAAGTTCATCACCGGCGACAAGTCCCTGGACGAGTACGATGAGATGGTCTCCACCATCGAGTCCATGAACATCGACGGCTACCTCGAGATCCGTCAGGAAGCCTACGATCGCGCAATGGGCAACTGATCCGCTTTCAGCGCATCTGTTACAGCTGTCTGAGCACTATACCGGCTGCTTCTTTCCGAAGCAGCCGGTTTTTTCAGAAAAGCAGTCAAAAAAATTGCTTCTGTATGGATTCTATGATATGATAGCCCTAATTTGTATACAAAAGGATGCTGACACACTATGACGCTTAAGGAACACTATGAGGCAAAGCTCTGCACCATGGACGATGTGCTGGCCTCAATCCACGACAACGATATCATCTGCGGTGGCGGTGAACTCACCGAGCCTGTCCTCTTTTACGAAACCTTCCATCGCGCCGCTCTGCAGCACACCGGGCTGCAGCTGATCAAGGGCAAGCGCGGTAGCGGCTATATGTACCCCTTCATGGAAATGCCGGAGCTGAAGGGCCACCTTGAGATGATCTGCCACCTGTATGACGGAGCCCTGCGGCAGTGCCACAGTCTGGGGATTGCCTCCCACCTGCCCTCCAACCTCCACGACATGCTGCAGCGGCGGACAGATTATCTGCCCGTGATCAATAAATTTATTGCTACAGCCACGCCTATGGACGAAGATGGTTATTTCACGATTTCCGGCAGCGGCATGTGGGAGGAATGCGGTCTGGACCACGCAGAGGAGATCATTCTGGAGGTCCTGCCCGGACAGCCGAAATTCAAGGGCTGTGCCACGGTACATCTGGACCGGGTTTCGAAGATCGTTGAGGTTGACCGCCCTGTCACCATGTACGATGTACGTTCAGTCCCCTCTGAAACAGACCTGAAGATCGGTGCCTTTGTGGCAGACTTTGTCCATGACGGCGACTGCATCCAGCTGGGTCTGGGCGGCATGCCGGACGCTGTAGGCAACTCCTTCTTTGATAAAAAGGACCTGGGCCTGCATACTGAGCTCTTTACCCCCGTAATGGGTGACCTGATCGAAGCCGGTGTTATTACAGGTGCCCGCAAGAATATCGACACGGGCAAGCACGTGGGCAACTTCATCCTGGGTGACAAAAAGCTCTATGATATCATGACCACCAATCCGGGCGTCTGGTTCCGCCAGGCCTCCTATACCAATGACCCCTTTGTGATCGCCTCCATTGACAATATGGTCTCGATCAATACCGCCATGGAGGTGGATCTGACCGGCCAGATCTGCTCCGAGAGCATCGGTCCCAAGCAGTATTCCGGCACAGGCGGCGCCTTTGATTTTGCCTTTGGCGCGCAGCATTCAAAGGGTGGCCGGGGCATCATGGCCATTGCCTCCACCGCAAAGCATGGTGAGGTCAGCAAGATCAAATCCGTCCTGACCCCCGGCGCGGTTGTCTCCATCTCCCGAAATGTGGCAGATATCATCGTGACAGAATACGGTGTCGCCTTTATGCGTGGCCGTACGGTAAAGGAGCGTGCACGGCAGCTGATCGACATCGCGCATCCGAAATTCCGCGAGCAGCTCCGTTATGAGGCAAGGGAATGCGGCTACCTGCTGTGATCCCTCCGTTCCGGGTCCGTAATGCCGTAACAGCTGAAATCCTCTACAATTCAGTTGACGCAAATTTTCGCATATGGTAAAATGAATCGGCAGGCCTTTGCTGTTTACAGGGCCTGCCGGTATTTCATACATACCGATGCTTACACCATTCAGTTACCCCCGATGCTATGGAAAAGGATGAGATTCATGAAGGGATTGAAGTCTGCACTGATCGTTGCCCTTTGCGGCGCAGTTGTTGCCATTGTTCTGATGGTAGTTTTAAGCCAGACTCCGGCTTTTAAAGAGCGGACTGCGCTGATCGCGCAGCAGCAGGCGGACGCCCAGGCCGCGGAAGAGCATGCGGCCACCGTTCAGGAGACGATCGCCCCCTACGCCGATGCTACCATAATTTTGCCCAATGTTTATATTGGCGATGTCTGTGTCGGTGATATGACTGTGGACGAGGCCACAAAGGCAGTCACGGAAGCCGTAACAGCCAGGCTTACCCATACCCTGACGGTTCACCTCCCGGACCGTGACCTGACCTTCAGTACCGAGCTCAATGATCTGGAATCTGATGTGGATACAGCCGTCTACAGTGCCCTGTGCTACGGGCGCGGCAGCTCCGATGCCGAGGAATTCTATAACACCATTGTCGAATCCCGGAAGGTTGAAACCCATTTTGATTTTACAACTGCCGCCACCTTCAGCGAATCTTCTATTCGCGAGGAGGTCGAGGCCGCGGCCGCAGATGCCTATATAGCCCCTGTCCAGACCACGGTAGATGCCGATCAGGACGCACAGACGATCGTCTTTACCAAGGGTGTTGCCGGTCTGGAGCTGGATTCCGAAGCTCTGATCAGCGAGATCATCTCTGCGCTGCGCGCCGGTAACTATGACGATATTACCTTTGATTACAGCACCATTGAACCGGAGGATTTCGACCTGGAGGAGGTCTACGACAAATATTGCTGGCCTGCGCAGGATGCCTATTATGACAGCAAGACCGAATCCGTGGTGGAGTCTGTCGTCGGCTACGAGCCTGACGTCTCCGCTTCCCGCGCGCAGGCAACCCTCTGGAATATGGAAGCCGGCGAAACCATGACTGTCACCTATACCGAGGTAGAGCCGGAGATCGATACCGCTACCTTCAGCAAGCGTCTCTTCCGCGACACCCTGTGCTCCTATGGCAGCCCCTATTCCTCCAACGCCAACAGAACCGAAAACCTGCGGCTTGCCTGTGCGGCCATTGATGGCACCGTGATCCAGCCCGGCGAGGTATTCTCCTTCAACGACACCGTCGGCGAGCGTACCACAGAAAAGGGCTACCGTGACGCTGTTATCTATGTTGATAATTCCTCCGAGATGCAGGCAGGTGGTGGCGTCTGTCAGGTTGCCTCCACGATCTACTACTGCTGCCTTTACGCCGAGCTGGAGGTTCTGGAGCGTGAGCCCCATATGTTCCGGGTCACCTATGTGCCCGACGGTATGGATACCACCATCTACTGGCAGCTGATCGATTTCAAGTTCCGTAACAACACCGACTACCCCATCAAGATCAGTGCCTACCTTTCCGGCGGCCGCTGCTATATCTCCCTGAAGGGCACCGACCTTGAGAACCACGTGGTCAAAATAACCTCTACCGCCACAGACAGCACCAATCTGAGCTGGCGTGTCGTCCGCAAGGTTTACGACTCCACCGGATGGAACCTGCTGAAGGAGGAAGACCTGGGCATCAGCACCTATCAGGCGCACTGATCCCTTCAGGTCTGTCGGGCAATAAAGCCATCAATCTGTTGCCGGGAAGCTGCAGCGCAGCTTCCCGGTTTTTTGCATCATTTTGTGTTCTGACTGCTCATTTTCTGCGCAGGCATTGACTGTCTCAAAAAAGGGTGTTAATCTGTTCGTATACAAACAGTGCCGCAGGCACAGAACAGGGAGGTACTTTATGAAAGAACTCACCACAATGGAAATGCTGGAGCGTCTGGAATGGCGCCGCGAGATCCGTAATCTTATGGGCCGCATTTCCCACGACTATGCGGTCAAGCAGGAGGCAGCGGTCTACGCCAGATACTGGAGCACCCGCGATGATGTCTGCCTTGGTCTGAACAACGGCTGGTATCAGGGCGCTGCCGCCGTGAAGGGTTATTATGACGCCCTGGGCGAAGAGATCCGTCTCTCCTCTAAGCTGATCACCGCCATGTTCCCTTCCGAGCTGGGGGATAAAACCGAGGAACAGCTCTACGGCGTCGGTATGATCAGCTATGTTCCCTTTGAGTCCCAGATCATCGAGATCGCCGATGACGGAAAAACCGCCAAGGGCCTGTGGAATGTCCGTGGCGCTACCAGCCACCTGACTGCCGGCGGTCCCGAGGCACGCTGGATCTTCGGCTGGGCCGCAGTCGATTTTGTCCTGGAGGACGAGGAGTGGAAGATCTGGCATATGCAGCTGCTCTTCAATGTTGACCACCAGAGCGGTTCCAACTTTGTGGACACGGAAACCGTCTACGACCCGGTACCCGGCTTTGAGGCCATAGCGGATTTCCGGCTGCCGGAGCCCAATGTCCCGGCTGTACTGTTTGAAACCTATCGCGCAGACCGTCCCGCGGTAAAATCCCCGAAGGCACCGGTGCCCTATGCCAGCTTCGGTGAAACCTTCAGCTACGGAATCTGAGAGGAGGCAGGATCATGGAAACCTTTAAGGAATATAAACGCGAATTTACAGATGAAGAGATGGTGCGCCACGCCTGGGATAAGGAGGTCATCGCCGACCTGATCGGACGTTTCGTCAATGCCTGGGGCAACGGCGACACCGCCGAAGCCATCGACGCCCTGTGGGTACAGGAGCCCGCGCATCTGGAGGATGTTTCCTTTGGCACCAACACCGGCTTCTATGTAGGCCTTGACGAAGTCAGGCGCTATTTTGTCACGGAACGTCAGGCCATTGAGAATGCCGCACAGGCAGAGTTCCAGGCTGCAGACCCCAAAAAGTACGCGGCTGCTGCTCCCGGCATCGGCCTCAGCGATATGCATTCCTGCACCACACCCCTGCTCTTTATCTCTGTGGATGACAAGTATGCCCGTTATCTGGGCTATGATATCGGCATGACCGGCCACGGTCATCCGGACGGCTCTGCCGACTGTTATTTTGAATTCGGCCTGCTCTTTGTAGAGCTGGTCCGTGAGGCCGGCGGCTGGAAGATCTGGCATGCAGTCAAGCAGCAGGACTTTTCCATTGAGGCAGGACGCAACTACAACGAGATCGATACTGTTGTCCATGGCTATGACCCGGTCAGCCGTGTGTTCGGCAGTCCCACCATCGAAAAAGAAGTCTATAACAACCAGTTTGGCTGGGAGTATCTCTTCCACGATCTGCCCCGTCCCTTCAAGACCTATGACGAGGATGAGGGCTATGGCCCCAAGGGCAAGATCGGCCGCAAGTTCTATGAACGTGTTGAGATGTGCTGAGGAGGTGCAGTGATATGAATAAGAATAAATCCTTCCACGACAGAGTCGCGGCAGTGGTAGCCGGACAGAAGGTCGAAGAGCTGAAGGCCCGCCATGCCTACCTTCACGGCGTCAACCGCGGACGCGAGGAATACGGCAGCTTCTGGCTGCGCTCCGACAATTCCACCTTTGGCCACACCTTCGGCCGTATGATGGGCTATCAGGAGCTGGTCCCCGCCCATTTCGGTGACCCGCTGAAGCACGGTCCCTTTGGCGACGACGATGCCCCGAAGGGCGGTATGTCCAATCCCGATGGTGATGAGGGTATGCCCTTTGAGCACTCCACTGAGAAGCCTGTAGACCGTCCCACCAAGATGAAGGACATGTTTGAGAAGTTTGACCTCTATGGCCATAACCCCGGTGCCTTCGGCCAGAGCTGCCATGTGCTTGCCTCCCCGGTCATCGAAGTCGCAGACGACCTGAAATCTGTCCGCAGCTTCTATCTGACCCCCGGTACCATGATGGGCATGTGTGGCCCCAAGGGCGGCCGTTCCGGCGGTTATCTCTGGGAGCGCTATGGCTCTGAGTTCGTCTACCGTGACGGACGCTGGTGGTGGTTCCACGAGCAGGTCTGCCCGGACATCGCTGACAGCTATGATGCCACCAACTGGGCACAGGACCGCTTCCGCAAATATATCTCCGGCGAGCTGAAGGTCGGCAACTGCTCTGGACCTCCGCGCAGTGGCATCTCAGATCTCCGTCAGGCACATCAGGACATTTCCATCATCCAGCCTGTGCAGGATACTGTTCCCGACCCCAAGCCCTATGAGAAGCTGGACGAGGAGCACACCTATTCTCCCGGTTGTACTGAGTTTGAGGACATCCCGCTCTACGCCGCGCGCTACGGCTTTGGTGACCCTGTCTACTGAGCCACCGGTGGCATGCACTCCATATAGCAGAAGTCCGGACCTGTGATCAGCCTCTGTCAAGGTAGACAGGCAAAATAAATAAAAGAGATTCACGGTACTGAGGACATCACAGTCACCAGCGGAAATGCGATTACCACCCTTTCCTTTACACTGGAGCTGGACAGATAACATAGCAAGAGCTGAAGCCGTACGGCTTCAGCTCTTTAACTTTTTGCAGATCCTTTCTGCATTATTGTTTCGCCGGTATATCCCCGCAACCCGGTCTCAGGCCGGCGTTGCAAAATATGGTTATCTAATCCGGATTCCAGACCACAGGCTTTCATAGTCAGAGGATATGTCAAAAGTGTATGCTTCCATAACAATCAGGTAATCGCAAGGCTTTCCGATACCGGTCCGGAATTCATACTTTCGTTTTTTTATTGCAAATCTTTCCGATTCAGATTACAATGGACTTCCAGTACCTACAAGGAGTTGATCCCATGGAAACAAAGGCCGGCATTTCCGCACTGACCGTTTTTGCCGACACGGGTATTGCCCCGGAGGAGGCCGCACAGCTTGCCGGGCATTTGCAGTCTGAGCTGACCTGCGACCCGGACACTGCCGCAGAGGCTGACCGCAGTGGCAGACTGATCCTGCACCTGTCACAGCAGGGGCTGGCCCTGGAAGGCGGCGGACTTTCCCTGCAGGCGGACCTTTCTTCCATGCTGCCCCGACTGAAGCCTGCCAATCTGCAACGTGAAATGCTGGTAAAGGCTGCAAAGCTGAAGGGCCGCAGCGCCCCCCTGTCAGCTCTGGATGCCACTGCCGGTATGGGAGAGGATTCTCTGCTTCTGGCAGCCGCAGGCTACCGGGTAACGCTGTATGAATACGACCCTGTGATCGCCGCCCTGCTACGGGATGCCCTGCACCGGGCCGCTGCTATTCCGGAGCTGACGGATCCAGTCTCCCGTATGACATTGGTGGAGGGTGACAGCATCGCCGCCATGAATGCACTGGCGAAGGCAAACGAGGACACGCCGGATCTAATCCTGCTGGACCCCATGTTCCCGGAGCGGACCAAAAGCGCACTGGTCAAAAAGAAATTTCAGCTGCTGCACAGACTGGAGCGCCCCTGCGCCAATGAGGAAGCAATGCTGCAGGCAGCTGTTGCCGCAGGCCCTGCCCGCATCGTGGTCAAGCGTCCCCTGAAGGGTCCCTTCCTTGCCGGCATCCGGCCCTCCTATTCTCTGAGCGGCAAGGCAATCCGTTACGACTGTATTGTCCCGCCCCACAGGTCCTGAAGGCCGATGCGATCACAAATAAATATTTACAAAATGTCAGATTTTTCAGTGTGTTTCTGTTGACATTGCAGACATTACATGCTAGAATAACTCAGTAAATCAAGTAGAAGCGGCGGCCCCGCATCTCACCGCAAGCAAAGCGAAGCGGTCTGATATTGGATTTCACACGAACTACGTGTATCTGATTGCGGGTGCCTCTGCGGCATCCGCAATTTTTTTGGAGGTGTTTCCTATCAGCAAACTCGACCATCAGCTCAACGAAGATATCAGAGACAAAGAAATCCGGGTCATCGGTTCAACCGGCGAGCAGCTCGGCATTATGGCTCCCAAGGATGCACTGGCAAAGGCATATGAAGCAGGGCTCGACCTTGTTAAGATTGCCCCCAATGCGACTCCCCCTGTATGTAAGATCATGGACTACGGCAAGTTCCGTTTTGAGCAGTCCAAGAAGGAAAAGGAAGCCAAGAAGAACCAGCACGTCACCGAAGTCAAGGAAGTCCGCATGTCTCCCGGCATCGATACCGCAGACTTTAATGTAAAAGTCAAAAGCGCGCAGAAGTTCCTGAAGGACGGCAACCGCGTTAAGGTAACGGTCCGTTTCCGTGGCCGTGAAATGGCACACACCGATATCGGCAGAACGCTTTTGGCCCAGTTCAGCGAGCAGTGCAAGGAAATCGCTTCTCAGGACAAGGCCGCCAAGCTGGAAGGACGTCATATGTCCATCTTCCTCAGCCCCAAGTCCTCAAAATAAAATTCCCCAAAATCATGGAAGGAGCACACACTCATGTCTAAGAACAAGATTAAGACGCACTCCGGTGCAAAGAAGAGATTCAATCTCACCAAGACCGGTAAGGTTAAGAAGGCATGCGCTTTCAAGAGCCACATCCTCACCAAGAAGGACACCAAGCGTACCCGCCGCCTGCGTCATGGCAGCTATGCTGACAAGACCAATGTTGCAGCAGTCAAAGAGCTCATCCCTTACAAATAATTAATCGCCCGACACTTCTAAGGAGGATAACATAAATGGCTAGAGTAAAAGGCGCAATGATGACGCGCAAGAGACGTAACAAGACCCTCAACCTCGCTAAGGGCTACTGGGGCAGCAAGTCCAAGCACTTCAAGATGGCTAAGGAAGCCGTCATGAAGTCCGGCAACTACGCATTCCGTGACCGCCGTGCAAAGAAGAGAGACTTCCGCAAGCTGTGGATCGCCCGTATCTCCGCTGCAGTTGCTCCCTACGGCATCAACTACTCCCGCTTCATGTACGGTCTGAAGCAGGCCGGCATCGACATGAACCGCAAGATGCTCTCCGAGCTGGCTATCAACGACACTGCTGCTTTCGCTGCTCTCGTTGAGACCGCTAAGAACGCTCTGAACTAAGCTACAGAATATACGGTAAGGCCGTGATCGCCCCGGATCTCGTATGTACGAGATCCGGGGCTTTGTCATTCTCTCCTTTTTATGAATGCGGTGCCTTGCAAGTGCCGCACGCCAAAGGCCTGACCCTTGCATACTCCCGACGATTCCAACTGTGTGCATATTGCGAAAATTGCAACACGCGGTCATGAAATGTGCCTTGTCTGGCCGTTCCGATTGGATATAATGAAATCAGTGGGACTTTCAGTCCACGATCATGAAAGGAGAAATTCATATGAAAAAGCGCTTATTTGCCCTGCTCCTTGCAGCCGCGATGCTGCTGCTTGCCTTCTCAGGCTGCGGTAACAGCAGTGCCTCTTCTGTAGCAGAGGAAGCTACAACCTCCTCCGCAGCACAGGAAGCCGCTTCGGAAGAGACCTCTCCTGAGCCGGCAGCTGCGCCCGAAACCGCTCCGGCTGCCGAGGCCGGGGAATCCGCAGTGGAGGAAGCCAGTGCGGCAGAAGCCGACGAGGCAGGATTTGTTCCCGCGGAGCCCCTCTCCTATCCCATTGCGGACGGCACCGTGACCTTTACCATCCTGCATTCGGAGCCACAGCTGGGCCCCATGTCCGGTCAGATGGAGATGGACGATTACGGTGATTTTGAGACCATTGCCCAGGCCAACGAGGTGATCGGTGTCACTCCTCAGTGGCAGTCACTGAGTCAGATGAACGGCGATACCCAGTTCAACCTGATCATGGCCTCCGGCGACTACCCGGACGTTATTGCCGCTGTGGACAAGTACTATGTCGGCGGCTTCCCCAAGGCATATGAGGATGAAGTGATCATCAATCTGGATGATTACCTTGAGGAATATATGCCCGAGTACTGGAATCTGGTGCACGAGGACGAGGCCCTGCTGCGTGCGGTCACCGATGACAACGGCAGCTTCCTGTCCTGGTATTCCGTCTATGATAAGTCCATCATCAATGAGGGCTACTTCATTCGCAAGGACTGGTGTGACCTGGTGGGCATGGATGTCCCCACCTCCATCGATGAGGCCAATGAATTTGCCTACGCCATCAAGGACCGGCTCGGTCTGGAATCCGTCTTCCTGATGGGCGACGGACTGGATACCTTCTCCACCGGCTATGGCATCGCCTCCACCGTATCCTCCGGCTCCGGCTTTGCCTACCATCGTGAGGGCGATACGCTGGTTGCGGATGTCCGCTCTGACCGTCTCAGGAGCTTTGTCACACAGCTTCACCAGTGGTATGAGGACGGGATCGTCTCCCGGAACTTCACAGAGCTGGATACCTCCAACATGACCGGTACCTCTGAGGCAGAGCTGGCTGCCAACCGTACTGCCATTGTCACCACCATGGTCAACTCCATGGACAACCTGAAGAATGACGACCCGGACTTCGAGCTGGCCGCCTGTGTAGTCACTGCCGATGGTGGTAATATCCACACCGGCGTGGGCGAACGGGAGTTTGATTCCACCTCCATCTCCACCCAGTGTGATGAGGACCTGATCCCCTATATCATGGGCTGGATGAACTACTGGTATACCGAAGAGGGTGCCATGGCCATGTGCTACGGCATTGAAGGCGTAGACTATGATTACAACGCCGATGGCAGCATCTACTATACCGAAAATATCACCGCCAATGAATACGGCTGGCCCGGCATGCTCTTCAGCCGCGCGCGCTGCTTCTCCGGCGCTTCCTTCGGCCTTATGTACCAGGACCGTACCACGCCCTTCTATACAGAAGCACAGACCGAGGCTCTGAACGTCTGGACCTCCCGGACCGACGATGAAGAGGCGATCCCGGACCACCTGAGCCTGACCACGGAGGAATCCGAGGTAGTTGCGCTCTATGCCACCGACCTGGCCACCTACGTCTCCGAGGAGATTCCCAAGTTTGTGACAGGCGATATCGATCTCTCTACCTGGGATGATTTTGTTGCCAACTGCGAAGGCATGCATGTGCAGGAGCTGATCGATGCCTATCAGGCTGCCTATGACCGTTATACCGCAGCCTGAGTCGCACCCATTTACAGCTGTCGGGCACTTGGCCCGGCGCCATAGGCAGTAACCCGCATGATAAAACAGAAGCCCCATAGCGTGAAGGCCCCGGATTTCACGAGACTGTCAGGTCTCGGAAATCCGGGGCTCTGTTTTCCTCCACAGGTCAGCATCCGCCGGCCCAGGTAGACCTGTCACACTGCGGATTCTCCTTGCAATCAGTGTTGCTGCGCTGTATAATAATTTTTACAGGCCTGCTGCGCCGCAGCGGCCCTACGAATAAAAATTCCTCTGAAATAAAGGATGTATACAGATTATGATCAATAAAGTAGCAACCCCGGAAGAAGCCGTCGCAAGGATGTTCGACGGCATGTCTGTCTTTATCTGCGGCTTCCGTGATGTAGGCGCCCCGAACGGGATGGTGCCCTATATGCTCGACGCCGGACTTAAGGACATGACGCTGATCGGCATTGATGCCGGCAGCAATAAAACAGCGGGCTTTGGCCGCCTTGTCTGTGCAAAGCGCTTTAAGAAGCTGATGGTTACCCATGTAGGCTGGAACCCCGATGTCACCGAGCAGGTCAACGCCGGCGAGCTGGAGCTGGAGCTGATCCCCCAGGGCACACTGGCGGAGCGGATCCGCTGCGGCGGCTATGGTCTGGGCGGCTTCCTGACCCCTACCGGTGTCGGTACCTCTGTAGCAGAGGGCAAGCAGGTCATCAACATGCATGGCAAGGATTACCTGCTGGAGGAGCCCATCCGGGCTGATGTGGCCGTCATCAAGGCCAACAAGGGCGATAAGGCCGGCAATCTGGTCTATCACGGCTGTGCAAGAAATTTCAACACTGTCATGGCTATGGCCGCCGACTTTGTTGTGGCTGAGGTCGATGAGATCGTTGAGGTCGGTGAGATCAGCCCCGATGAGGTTGTCATCCCCGGCTGTGTCGTTGATATGATCGTAAAACCCTGAGGTGACTGACATGGAATATACTGGTAGAAATTTGATCGCCTGGCGTGCAGGCAGATATCTGAAGGATGGCGAGCTGGTCAATCTGGGCATCGGCATCCCCACCATGGTCTCCAACTTCATCCCCGATGGCTGCGAGGTCCTGCTGGAATCCGAAAATGGTATTGTCGGCATTGGCGGTGTTCCGGAGCCCGGCAAGGAAGACCGTGACATCATCGACGCTGCAGGTGCCCCCGCAACAGTTGTCACCGGCGGTGCCTTCATTGACTCCGCTATGAGCTTTGGCCTGCTGCGCGGCGGCCATGTAGACGTCTGTATTCTGGGCGGCATGCAGGTTGCGGAAAACGGCGACCTTGCCAGCTGGGTTGTACCCGGGAAGGCTGTCCACGGCATGGGCGGCGGCATGGATGTGGTCGTCGGCGCAAAGAAGGTCATCATCGTTATGGAGCATTGCACCAAAAAGGGGGAGCCTAAGATCCTCCATAAGTGCACCTACCCCCTGACCGCCGTAAAGGTTGTTGATACCCTGATCACCGAGCTCTGTGTCATTGAATTCACCGAGCAGGGCCCCACACTCACGGAGCTGGCTCCCGGTGTCACCGTGGACGAGGTTCTCGCAAAGACTGAGGCAGACCTGATTGTCCCCGAGCACATTGCCTGCATGACAGATGCTTAAGGTCTGACTGACCGACAGACCGTCTCAAAGCAGACGGGCCTGCCCATAAAGCTTAAAATCAGGGCACTCTGCCTTTCGGCAGGGTGCCCTTTCGCATCCGCGTAGCCTGCTGTCACCATGGCACAGATTGCGGTTTTGTGTGCAAGATGATGATTGCAAACCAAACTGTTCACTCTTATAATATAATCATGATATTATCCCCGGTTTTCTCCGGGAAGGAGGATCTACTATGAGCATTCGCTATCCACATCTGCTTTCTCCCGTACAGGTTGGCAACGTTCTGTTCAAAAACCGTATGGAGGCAACTGCTGCAACACCCCACTTTGTACAGGGCACCGAGCCCTACCCCACCGAGAAGTGGATCACTATGATGGCCAACCGTGCCAGAAACGGTGCTGCCGGTGTATACATCAACCATCTGGAGAACGGCTCCCCTGACAAGGCCGGCATCGACTTTACGCCTGCCCACTTCTCCATCATGGACATTGACCGCACCTCTACGCACAACTATCTATGTCAGATGATCGACGCCATCCGTTACTATGGCTCCATCCCCGTCACCGGCCCCGCCGCAACCTTCACCCGTACCCCCGAGCAGGGCATGGGTCCTCAGGCTATGATGATGGCGCAGGGTGATAAGAAGGACGGCCCTGAAGGCCCCGGTGGTCCTGGCGGTCCCGGTGGTCCCGGTGGCCCCGGCGGTCCCGGTGCAGGTGGCCCCGGCGGTCCCGGTGCAGGCGGCCCCGGCGGTCCCGGTGCAGGTGGCCCCGGCGGTCCCGGAGATATGTTTGGCGGCCCCTTTGAGGAGACCACACCTCCCCATCACCTGAAGAAGTCTCCCATCCAGATCACCAATCCCGGTGCTTCCATTGCCGACACCTTCACCAAGTCCCAGATGCATGAGTATATCGACTCCGCAGTCAGGAACGCACTGGAGCTGAAGGCTCTGGGCTTCCAGATGTTCTCCTTCCACAACGCCTACCGTGGCGGTCCCGGTGCTCAGTTCTGGAGCCCCCTCACCAACCATCGTCACGACGAATACGGTGTTGACTCCGTTAAGAACCGTACCCGTTTCCTGATTGAATTCCTGGATGCTATGAAGCAGACCCTGGGCAAGGACTTCCCGCTGGAGGTTCTGATCTCCGGCACCGAGCCCGGCGGCGCTACCATTGCCGATTCCATCGAGCTTGCCCGTCTGCTGGAGGGCCACTGTGATATTCTCTGCATCCGTAACGGCGTACAGGATCCCCAGCATCCCACCGGTTTCACCTCCACACGTGACCATATGTGGCCCAACGAGGAGTGCACCACCGCAGTTACCCGCGATGTCCATATGCGCGGGGGCAAGCTGCTCATCGGCGCAACCGCAGGCCTGCATGAGGCTGATCTCTGCGAGTCCATCATCAAGAACGAGCAGGCAGACCTTGTCTGCATGGCAAGAAGCTGGATCTGCGACAGCGATTACGGCAAGAAGCTGTATGAGGGCCGCGGCGAGGACATCACCCCCTGCGTCCGCTGCAACAAGTGCCATGTTCCCAACGATACCGATAAGTTCCGTTCCTTCTGCTCCGTCAACCCCCTCATCGGTCTCGAAGACAAGATCGATCGTATGGTTCTGCCCGTTGAGCGTGAGAAGAATGTCGCGGTTGTCGGCGGCGGCCCTGCCGGCATGTATGCTGCCATGACTCTGGCAGACCGTGGCCATAAGGTCACCCTGTACGAGAAGAACAGCAAGCTGGGCGGCCAGCTGATCCATGCTGATTTCGCTTCCTTCAAGTGGCCTCTGGCTGACTTCAAGGACTTCCTTGCCCGTCAGTGCGCGAAGAAGGGTGTCAACATTCTGCTGAACACCGAAGCTACAAAGGAAATGCTGGCAGCTGAGAACTACGACCACGTGATCCTTGCCATCGGCCCCGTCTTCACCAAGGCCAACATCCCCGGTGCGGAGAGCCCGAAGGTTCTCACCACCATGGACGTCTTCGGTCATGAGGATGAGCTTCCCGAGAACATCGTCGTCATCGGCGGCAGCGAGACCGGCGTTGAGACCGCAATGGATCTGGCTGAAAAGGGCCACAAGGTTACCGTACTCTGCCGTCAGACCTCCCTTGCTTCTGACGCGCCTCATGCACACTATGTCACCATGCTTGAGGATGCTTGGCTGAAGCTTGAGAACTTCTACTGGGTCAAGGGCATTAAGAAGTACCTGTCTATCGATGACACCGGTGTCAGCTATGTAAACTTCGAGGGCAAGGAAAAGCGCATCGACTGTGACTGCGTTGTCATGTGCACCGGTGCCAAACCCAATGCAGAGGGCTGTGCAGCACTTTACGGTGCTGCAGACCGCACTGATATGGTCGGCGACTGCTTCCGTGTCGGTAACGTACACTTTGCTGTCACCACCGCCTTCGGTGCCGCAAATCAGATCTGATCATTTACGAACGATCCTGCAGGCGCAGAGCTTTTGCTCTGCGCCTTTTCTGTATGCAGCGCTTGCAAAACACTGCCCTACCGCCTATAATGAATTCACCACTGTATTTTTTCGGAAATCGGGTGAAGCTATGACCCAATCGGACCGGCAGGCACAGCGTGCCACCGCTGCAAAGCGCAGAAAGCTCCGGCGGCTGCTCCTGCAGCTGGGCTGCCTGCTTGCCGTTTTACTTTCCACCTCCTCCCTTACCATCAGCCTGACTCAGCTGCACAGGGCACACCTTCTTACAAAGCAGTCCGCGGCCGCCAGGGCCGCCACAGAAGCCGCAGAGTCTTCCACCGCTTCCATTGTTGAAGTCACAGCAGGAGCTGCAGCTCCCGCATTGACAGAGCCACAGTCTGAAGACAGCACAGGCGAGGCTTCCTCCGCAGAGGCAGCCTCCGCACAGGAAGCAGCCCCGGAGGAACCCCTTAAAGACGCTTCTGTCACCATCAGCTTTGCCGGTGACTGTACCCTTTCAAGCTATTATGGGGAGGTCTCGTCCAATACCATTGAAAGCAATTATTTACAATACGGAGAGGATTATTTCTTCAAAAATGTAGCGGATATTTTCGCATCAGATGATCTGACCGTCACCAATCTGGAATGTACCCTCACAGGCTCCACCGACCGCGTCTATAAAACCTTCAATTTTAAAGCAGACCCGTCCTATGTCGGGATCCTGACCGCCGGCGACATCGAATGTGTCAACCTTGCCAACAATCACACCCACGATTACAGCGACAGCGGCTATCAGGAAACCACTGAAACGCTGGACGCCGCCGGGATCTCATGGTTTGCCGGAGGGGATACCTGTCTGATAGAGGTCAATGATATCCTGATCGGTTTCTCCGGTATTTATGAATGCGAATCCGGTCTGGCCTGCATGGATCAGGCCGTAGCCAATGTGGAAGCCCTGCGGGAGGCCGGCGCCGAGATCGTGGTCTGCCAGTTCCACTGGGGGGACGAGAATTCCTACTGTCCTAACAGCAAGGCTGTCACTCTTGCCCATGCCGTGATCGATGCCGGCGCGGACCTTGTGATCGGTCATCATCCGCATGTGCTGCAGGGCATCGAGCTGTATCAGGGAAAATATATCTGCTACAGCCTCGGTAACTTCTGCTTTGGCGGCAATCCCGAGGTCAATGATAAGGACACCATGATCGTAGAGGCCACCTTCAGCATCCGGGACGGCGCGCTTCTGCCCATGGAGTATGAGCTGATTCCCTGCTCTATCTCTACCGAATCCACGGAAAACACTTATTGCCCCACCCCGGCTGAGGGCGAGGAAGCAGAACGGATCCTGGAGAAGATCTATAAATGCTGTGGCTATATAGACGGCGGCATTACCCGTGAAGCTGCGCAGTCGGCCCCGGATGGGGAGCAGCAGCCGGAGGAATGACCTCCTGTAATACGCACAAGGCCCCCGATGCCGTATGACATCGGGGGCTGTTATACGCTCTGTATACGCTACGGTCAGGGCCCGTCTCAGGGGCGCAGAACGATCTTACCGATGGCCCGCCCGGAATCCAGCAGCTCATGGGCCGCCCTGGCTTCAGACAGAGGGAATTCTGCCGCCACCACAGGCGTCACACGGCCCTCCTTCAGCATTTCAAACACTTTTTCGGCATTTGCCAGCCTGCGCTCTGTCTTATCATCGTATACATGGAAGGAGAAGGAGCGGATCGCACAGGCATGGGGCGCATTTTTGATAATGGTATCCAGCTGGTCCAGCTCCGGGTCCCCGTCCAGCCAGTTATAGAGCACGATCATTCCGAAATCCGCAAGGCAGTGGATGCGTTCCGCAAGACGGGGCCCCGCGGTCTGGTCAAAGATCAGGTCGACGCCCCTTCCGTTTGTAAAGGTCCGGATTTCCTCCGCCTCATCCTTCTGCCGGTAGTTAAAAACATGCTGCGCCCCTAGGCCCCTCAGCACCGCGCATTTTTCATCCGTAGAAGCGCTGGCAATGACCTGCATTCCCTTGTCCAGTGCCATCTGAACCAGTGTTGTACCGATGCCACCTGCCGCGCCGGAGATGTACAGGGACTGCCCGTCTGTGCCACGGCCCACATCATAAAGCAGCGCATAGGCAACCTGCAGGTTCAGAATCCCGGGCACCCGGTCAATGGGCAGGTCCTCCGGAAGTCGGATTGCAAACCGCTCCGAGCCGCAGGAATACTCTGCGTGGGAACCGCAGCCGGTACCGTTCAGAATAGCCACATGATCGCCCACCCGAATATTCCGTACCTCCGGTCCGACCGCCTCTACCACGCCTGCGCTTTCGTTTCCGACGATCAGTCCCGGAAGCCGGTCCTCCAGATAGGGGTCATTCCCGCTGCGGACCAGATAGTCCGGCTTTCCGACTCCGATGATCACATTTTTTACAAGGATCTCATCCCCATGCGGAGCCGGCTTTTCAACCTCGGTATAGATCAGCTGCTCCGGGCCGCCAAAGTGGTTGATCACAACTGCTTTCATAGTATGCACCTCCTGAATTTTCTTTATTATAGCAGCATCCCTTCAAAAATAGAAGCAGGATCCAAACACTGATGTTTCCTGTGATCTCCCTGTCACCTCCATATGTAAAAAGCGGAGCTGCCGGTTCGGCAGCTCCGTAATGTCTGTTGGATCTATCAGGCTTTTCTGCTCAGTTCCAGGAGAACTCCTGCAGATAGTAGTAGCCCTCCAGCGCAATCGTACCTGTGTTCAGGCCCTCCTGATAAGCGAAGAGCATGGTGGGGTTATAGAGCACGCAGTAAACTGCCTCGTCCTGAACGATGGTGAAGATTTCCTCGTAGATGGCATTACGCTCTGCCTCATCGACAGTCTCGACAGCCTGCTGGAACAGCTCCTCAACACGCTCATCAGACCAGCGGGCATTGTTTGCCATGCCGATGTACTCGGCAGTCAGAGCCAGAGAGACCTGCTGGGTATCGCCCTCCAGAGCCATCTGCAGGCAGGTCATGCCAAAGTCGCCGTCCATCAGCTTGTCAAGATAGGCATTGAACTCCAGGATCTCCAGCTCACAGGTAATGCCAACCGCAGCCAGGTCAGCCTGAACGATCTGGGCCATCAGCTTATACTGCTCGGCAACAATAAACTTGCCTGCATCAAAGCCGTCTGCATAGCCGCACTCAGCCAGCAGCTCCTTTGCCTTCTCGGGATCGTAGGTATACTGGGTCTGGGACTCGGAATAGCCCTCGCGCTCGGGGGTCAGCAGGTTGGAGTTTGCAACGCCCTGTCCCTCCAGGTAAGCGGTGATCAGTGCGTCACGGTCGATGGCATAGTTGACAGCCTGACGGAAGGTTACATTGCTGTAGGGCTCCACCTCAGTGTTCATCGCAATGAAGCCGAAGGTCGTTGCATCGGCAGTGGTGACACTGACACCCTCTGCAGCCTCCAGCGTGGAAAGGACAGATGCGTCAATCTCCGCAAAGTCGATCTGATGGCCCTGCAGGCCGATGGACATGGAGGCGACATCCGCGATCACCTTGAAGGTGACATTCTTGATGGCAGGCGCGCCACCATAGTAATCCTCAAAGGCAGCCAGCTCCACAGAGGTGCCCTCGGAATGGCTGACAAACTGATAAGGGCCACAGCCTACAGGCTGCTGTGCGAAGGTGTCCTCATCCACGGAATCGTGGTAGGCCTTGCAGCCAATGGGAACATCCACAACACTGCGCAGGAAGGGCGCATAGGGGCTTGCGGTGTAAACATTGATGGTGTAGTCGTCTACGATCTCCCAGTGATCCATGCCATCAACCATAGAGCCCTGATATTCGGAAGCAGCACAGAGGTCCAGGCTGAAGCCGATATCCTCTGCGGTGAGCTCGGAACCGTCATGGAACTTCACGCCCTGACGCAGGTGGAAGGTGTAGCAAAGGCCGTCCTCGCTGATCTCCCAGCTCTCGGCAACACGGGGGATCATATCGCCGGTGGGATCATCGGGGTTGTCAATCGCCAGTGTGTCATAGATCTGGTTAACAAGGTTTGTCTCAAATGAAGTGCTGGTGTTGACCGGGTGCAGGGTCTCGTAATCTGCATCAACAGCGATGACCAGAGAATCCTTGGCCGTGGTGTCGGCTGCGGTGGAGGCCTCAGCCTCTGCGGAAGCGGCCGCGCTGCCTGCTGCTGCGCCGCCACAGGCGGCCAGAGACAGGACCATTGCTGCCGCAAGCAAAAGCGCAAGCAATTTTTTCATGTTTTTTTCTCCTTTACTGATTATTTTTCTATATATCTGGATCCGGAATCCGGATTTCAGATTTCTGATTCAAACCGGAAGGTCCGGTGGGTGTAGCAGTGGACCAGCTCGATCCCGGCCTCAACATCCTGCTTTGCGATGACAGAGCACTTGCTGTGGGGATAGCGGTCTACCAGTGCAATCCCTGCCACACGGACGCCCTCATTGGAGAGGTTCATGCTGCTGGCATCTGTACCGCCGCGGTCCATCACTCCACGCTGATAGGGGATATGATTTTCCTCACAGCAGGCAAGCATGGCATCCACAAGGTCCTCGTCCAGCATGGCGCTGGGGTCGCCCAGGGTCACGCTGATGCCCTCACCCACTGCATTGCAGCCCTCTAAGTCACAGGGATAGAAGTGGTCGGGGGTAACATCCACGGAGATTCCGATATCCGGCCTGATCCGGGCAGCAGCAGCCACCGCGCCACGGCAGCCAACCTCCTCCTGCACGGAGAAGACATAATAGATATCATTGGGGCTCTCACCCTGATTCCGCTTCAGGGCTTCGATCAGCAGGAAGCAGCCCGCCCGGTCATCAAAGGTCTTTGCGCTGATGCGTCCGTTCTGCAGCTCGTAATAGGGGCCCACAAAGCCGGCATAATCGCCGATCTTCACATATTTTTCGGTTTCCTCCTTAGAGGTGCAGCCGATGTCAATGTAGAGCTGGCCGCTGTCATTCTTGGCCTCCTCGATCTTGCCGTTGCAGCCCACCACGCCGATGGTGCCGTTCTGGAAGACAACCTGATCGTTGTAGAGAGCAGAGGTCCAGACCCAGCCCACATTGCACACGCGGATCCGTCCGTCGGCTTCAATCTTCTTGACCTGCAGGCCGATCTCATCCATGTGCGCAGAGAGCATGATCTTCTTTGCGTCCGGGCCACCCTTGCCCCGCTTCAGGGCAATGATGCTGCCGATATTGTCTACACAGACCTCATCCACAAGGTCCCGGATCTCGCGCAGGATCACGGCACGGACCTTCTTTTCACGGCCGGAGACGCCCCAGGTCTGGGTCAGCTCCTTCAGCAGTTCATAATCCGTTTTGTTCATCAGGCTTCCTCCTTCTTTTCGTGCTTCAAAAGGCTGGCTTTTTCTACCCAGCGGGTCTGGTTCATCAGGGGATGATGCAGGCTGATGGCGCCAGTGGGGCATTCCATCACGCAGCAGCCACAGTACCAGCATTCATCCGGGAAGGAGACCACCGGGGGCTTCCCGGGCTCGCCGGGGGTCATGACATCGATCATGCAGGCATTCATACAGCGTTTGCAGCCGATGCATTTTTCTTCCTCAAAGCGGATCGGCACAGCAGGCGGAGTATGCCGGAAGGTAAATGAATTCATGCGATCCCCTCCTCTGCCTTTTCCGCGATATAGTCTGCGTTGTATTTTTCGTATTCACTGCGGATCTCGCCGGCATAATCCAGCGGGACCTCACGGGTCAGGATCCTGCTGCCGTCTGTGCGGATGCAGATGAAGGGCGCCTTCTCCTGCCCGTCGTCATCACTGCGGTAGAACTCCAGCTTTTCACAGGTCTGATGCCTTGCCAGACAGGACTGGAGGATCAGCTGGGCATTGGTAAGGATGTCCAGCACCTCCAGAAGCCGCATCAGCTCGTGGGGATTTGCCGCGTAGGCATAGGGTACAATGTCCTTTTCATAGTGCTCCAGCAGCTCTACACCGGACAGCAGGAGCTCATCCCGCTTGATCTCTCCGCAGTAATTCTGCATAGCCTTGGCAATGGCCTCGTTGAGCTCCTTCCAGCTGATGCCGCTGATCGGATCGGCAGACAGGGGTGCGCAGATCCGCTCCATCTCCTTTGCGATCTGCCCCTCATCGGGTGCCGGAAGCTCCCCTGCCCCGCCGGCGGCCACATAGGCAGCTGCCTTACGTCCGGCATAGGCACCGGTGGAGGCCGCATGGCCAAAGCAGTTGGAGGAGAACAGGGCATCGCCACAGACAAAGAGTCCCTCCAGATTGGTCATCAGGTTCCAGTCGTTCATGAAGCCGCCCGGCATGCCAAAGAGCTGCCGCTCCTGCGGCAGGAACTCCGCACTGGTCCAGCCCACACCATAGCACTGAAGCACGTGCTTTTCGGGATCAAATCCGTCCCGGGTAAAATTGCCGTAGACCGGGACGTTGGTCTTGCCCTCCTGACCGACCATCATGCCCCAGATCACCTTCCGCTCCAGCTCCGGCATGGTGCTGAGGTCCGCATAGAAGGGCAGCTTATAGCCCATTTCCTTCAGTTTGTCATAGGGCAGGGTCTCGGGGCCGTCATATTCATACTTTGCCTGTTCGATGTTGCCACCCTTCAGGAAATAATGCTGGCCCCGGGCCGGCTGAAAGCGCTGGCTGACCGTGGTAAGGATATTGCCGTCACGGTCCGCGTAGGGGATTTCACGCCCCTCCGCATCGATCATGGAGGCAGCATACCAGGTGTTGTGGTTATTGCCCGCGCTGTATGGCGGGAAGGATCTGCCTGCCGAGCTGAACTCCGCCCGGACAGACTTCTCCATCATGGTGAATTCCGCGCCGGCACGCCAGCCCATGGCATGGCCGTCACCGATACAGGACATGGGGCGGAATTCACACTGGCCGGGATGTGCCGCGGAGAAGAGCCAGATCCGTGCCGGACGGGACATGGCCATGATCACGGCCTTACCCGTGAAAACATAGAAGCCGCCGTCTCTGGTGTTCATGCCGGTGGCGCCGATACACCTGCCACCGACTCTGCCATCCTCAGTCAGGAGGGAGGTGACCATCACACGGTCCACGATCTCCACGCCAAGCCGGCGGCACTCCTTCTCCATAGCGGGCTTGAAGGTTGTACCCCAGATGCGGATGGTAAACTTATTTTTATAATCATAGGCAAACATCAGCTTGGTTGCCTCATCCCGGAATTCCGCGCCGACGAATTCATCCTCGGTATCCCGGATCTTACCGCCCATCTGTTCGATCTCCTGCAGATGATCCCAGCCCTCACGGCATTCTATATAATGGGATATGGCGTTGTTATATCCGTCATTGTCATCCAGCATGGCCTTGACCAGCTCCTCCGGTGTAACACCGGAGCAGGGATTGGAGGCCGCGGACTCCCAGTGGTCACAGCCGGAACCGCCTGCCCCACTGCGCTTTGTCGCGCCCTTCTCCACAAGGATGACCTTACGGCCCCTTTTTGCTGCGTTGATCGCAGCCATACAGCCCGCGATGCCGCCGCCCAGCACCAGAACATCGGCTGACATTCTGGTCACCTCTCCGACCTTTGACGGATAGGGCCACATTGTTGCCTGCTCCACTTCATTTCCTCCCGCAGCGCCAAAAGCAATTTAAAGCGCTAAAGTTTGTAAAATAACGAAACCATTCTATCAAATATGGCCGGATTTTGCAATACATTCCCAATATGATTTTACAAAATCATTGACCTGTTTTATAAAATATGGTATTGTTTTTATATTAATCAGAAGCTTTACCCGTTTAAAGTGATAGCTTATCAAATACCGATTGGAGGTCTTCGCGTGTATAAATATGTCATCAAGCGAATCCTGCTGACGATTCCGGTCCTACTGGGTGCCATTTTTCTGGTGTACGCCATCATGTATCTGACGCCGGGCACACCGGCAGAGCTGATCCTCGGCATCACCGCAAAGCCGGAGGATATCGCGGCACTGAACCACAAGCTCGGGGCAGACCTGCCCTTCCTGCAGCAGTTCTTTAATTACCTGAAGGGCATTGTCCTGCATTTTGATTTCGGCACCTCATACCGCGACAATCAGCCTGTATTCAGTGCCATCATGGCCAGATTCCCATGTACCCTGATCCTGGCCATCACCTCTACCGTGGTCGGCTGTGGCATCGGTATTGCCCTGGGCATTGTTTCCGCCGTCAAGCAGTATTCCTGGATCGACAACCTGCTGACCACCCTGGCAATGTTCTTCTCCGCCATGCCCGGCTTCTGGCTGGGCCTGATCCTGATGATCATCTTTGCCCTCCATCTGGGCTGGCTCCCCTTCAGCGGTGTGGACAGCTGGCAGGGCTATATCCTGCCCACTGTTACCCTTGCCCTGGGCAGCGCCGCCAGTGACATGCGCCTGACCCGCTCCACCATGCTGGAGACCATCCGGCAGGATTATATCCGCACAGCCCGGAGCAAGGGCGTTCCGGAGCGCACCGTGATCTGGAAGCATGCTCTGCGCAACGCGCTGCTCCCGGTGGTCACCTCCATGGGCATGGGCTTTGGCGCCTCTCTGGGTGGCGCCGTCATCGTTGAAACTGTTTTCGGAATGCCCGGCCTCGGCACCCTGATCGTCACCTCCATCCGCCAGAAGGATACCCCTGTGGTTCTGGCCGCTACCCTCTTCCTGGCCGCCATGTTCTGCCTTGTCATGCTGATCGTCGACATTCTCTACGCCTACATTGATCCCCGCATCAAGGCGCTCTATAAGTCCTGAAAGGAGGCGCAGCTGAATGAAATCTGCCGTAGAAACGGCCGCTGTGCCGAAGAAAAAATATAAAAAGAACAGTCAGGTCAAGGAAATCTGGCGTCGTTTCCGCAAGAGCAAGACGGCAATGCTGGGCCTGATCCTGCTGATCATCATCGTGCTGATGGCAATCTTTGCCGATGTCATCACCCCCTATGAAAACGCCATCACACAGGACATCCCCAACCGTCTGCAGGGGCCCAGCGCCGCACACATCTTCGGAACCGACGAGGTCGGTCGTGACGTATTTGCCCGGGTTGTCCACGGCTCCCGCTATTCCCTTGCCATTGGTATCATCACCACTGTGATCTCCATGCTGATCGGCGGTTTTCTCGGCGCCATTTCCGCCTATTACGGTGGCTGGGTCGACAATGTGATCATGCGTCTGACCGATGTAGTCATGAACGTACCGCCCATCCTGCTGAGTCTGGCCGTTGTTGCCGCTCTGGGCGCAAACCTCCGAAACCTTCTGATCGCCATCACGATCTCCTGCGTTCCCTCCATCATACGCATGGTCCGCTCTGTAGTCCTGGGCGTTGTGGATGAGGATTATATAGAGGCTGCCAGAAGCCAGGGTGCTTCGGATATGCGCATCATCGCCAAGTATATCATTCCGAACTCCCTGGGCCCCATCATTGTCACAGCTACCATGAACGTGGCCTCCATGATCCTCTCTGCCTCCGGACTTTCCTTCCTGGGCATGGGCGTTCAGCCCCCTGCGCCGGAATGGGGCTCCCTGCTGTCTGACGCGGAGACCTATATGTTCACTGCGCCACATCTGCTCTACATTCCCGGCCTCTTTATCGTACTGGCAGCGCTCTGCTTCAACCTGTCCGGTGACGGCCTGCGGGACGCACTGGATCCCAAGCTGAAGGATTAAGGAGGAAAGACCCATGAGTGAAGCATTCCTGCAGATTCATGACCTGCAGATCGATTATGTAACCGACCTTGAAACCGTACATGCGGTCAACGGTATATCCTTTGACCTGCAAAAGGGCGAGACGCTGGGCCTTGTAGGTGAGACCGGTGCCGGCAAAACCACAACTGCGCTTTCTGTCCTGGGCCTGCTGCCCGAACGCACCGCCCGCATCAACCGCGGCTCGATCCTCTTTGGTGGGAAAAATATTCTGGAAATGTCCCAGAAGGAGCTGCAGCTGATCCGCGGTCAGCTGATCTCCATGATCTTTCAGGATCCCATGACTGCCCTGAACCCTGTCCTGACCGTGGGGGAGCAGATTGCGGAAGCCCTGCTGATGCACAATGAGGAAAAGAAGAGCAAGGCGGAGATTGAAGCCCGTGTGGACGAGGTGCTGACTATGGTCGGCATCCTGCCTGAACGCAAGAAGGATTATCCCCACCAGTTTTCCGGCGGCATGAAGCAGCGCGTGGTCATTGCCATTGCGCTGGCCTGCAACCCCATGCTGCTGATCGCCGATGAGCCCACCACCGCGCTGGATGTGACCATTCAGGCACAGGTTCTGGCCATGATGATGGACCTGAAGGAAAAGCTGGGCACCGCCATGATCATGATCACTCATGACCTGGGGATCGTTGCGCAGACCTGTGATAAGGTAGCCGTCATGTACGCCGGTGAGATCATTGAATACGGCACTGTGGAGGAGCTTTTTACCGGTGATGCCCATCACCCCTATACGATCGGCCTCTTCGGCTCCATTCCCAGCCTGACCGGCGACGAAAAGCGCCTGCACCCCATCGACGGCATGATGCCCGACCCTACGAACCTCCCCGATGGCTGTGTATTTTCCCCCCGCTGCCCCCATGCAACCGATGCCTGCAGGGCAAAGCATCCGGATGACGTCCATGTTCCCGGCTCCGATACCCATCGGATCAAGTGCCTTCGATTTCAGTCTGAGGGAGGTGTTTCGCTGTGAGTGAGCAGAAAAAGTCCGGCAATCTGATCGAGCTGGACAACCTGACAAAATACTTCGATGTCAGCCGCAAGGCAAAGCTGCATGCCGTTGACGGCATCACCCTGAATATCGCCGAGGGCGAAACCCTGGGTGTGGTCGGTGAATCCGGCTGTGGAAAATCCACCCTCGGCCGGACTGTGCTGCGGCTGCATGAGGCCACCTCCGGCCGGATTCTCTATGACGGCCGGGATATCACCCATGTCAAAGGCCGTGAGCTGAAGAACCTGCGTCGGGAGATGCAGATGATCTTTCAGGACCCCTATTCCAGCCTGAACCCCCGCATGTCCGTCCAGGAGCTGATCGCGGAACCACTGCTGATCTCCGGTGCCTGCCCGAAGGATGAGGTCTTTGAACGGGTCGCAAAGATCATGGATACCGTTGGCCTTGCCCAGCGTCTTTCCGGTGCCTACCCCCACGAGCTGGACGGTGGCCGCCGCCAAAGGATTGGGATCGCCCGCGCGCTGGTGCTGAATCCCCGTTTCATCGTCTGTGACGAACCCGTTTCCGCACTGGATGTCTCCATTCAGGCCCAGATCCTGAACCTGCTTATGGACCAGCAGGAGGAACGCAACCTGACCTATATGTTCATCACCCACGATCTGAGTGTAGTACGGCACATTTCCAATCAGATTGCCGTCCTTTACCTGGGCAAGTGTGTGGAATACTGCGAAAGCAAGCTGCTCTTCCGCAACCCGGTGCATCCCTATACCAAAGCCCTGCTTTCGGCAATCCCGGTACCCAGCATTGAAATGCGGAACCGGAAGCCCCAGCTTCTGGAGGGTGAGGTTACAAACCCCGTAAATCCAAAGCCCGGCTGCCGCTTCGCGCCCCGCTGCCCCTACGCCACCGAGGCCTGCCGTCAGGCAGACATCCCGCTCAGTGAGATTGAGCCCGGTCATTACGTGGCCTGCCTGCGCTGCGGGGAGCTCTGAAGAAAATAAGCAGCAGGCTGTTTCCACGGAAGCAGCCTGCTGTCTGTACATGATCTGTTTTCAGTTTTCCCTGCTCGCCGGAGCCCGGTCCCCATGGTGTCTGGCATAGGCCTTCAGGGCAAAGGCCATGCTGTACTGCAGATGCTCGTTCATACGGGCCGCAGCCTCCTTATAGCGTCCCGCCCGGACCTCCTCATAGATATCAAGATGCCCCTGATGGATCTTCTCGATCGTGTTTTCCTGATAATACATGCTTGACAGCACATCGATCTTTGCCCGGAGGGACCGTGAGGCCTCATCCAGATAGCGGTTCTGCGCATGGCGGTAGAATACCGTGTGGAACTGCTCGGAACAGGCGCGCCATTCCCGCTCCTTTCCCTCTGCCAGAAGCCGGTTACCGGTCTCGATCACCTCTTCAAGGTCCATCAGCAGGGGCATATGGTTAAAGGAATTTTCACAGAAACGGATCGCCATGGAGTCAAGCTCTGCCGCAAAGCGGTAGAGGTCACAGATGTCGCTTTCTTCAAATTCCGTAACGGTCACACCGCAATTGGAATAATAGGTAACCAGCCCTACCTCAGAGAGCCTTACCAGAGCCTCGCGGATGGGCGTCTGGCTCACATGGAAGCGCTCACGCAGCATCTGCAGGGTCAGCTTCTGCCCGCAGACCAGCCTCTGTTCCGTAATATCCTGATAGAGCTCCTGATAAATGGTTTCAGATAATGTTGTTCCGGCCATATTATACCTGCCTTTTCAAAATTTTCTTTTATCATACTGAAACATCGCACAGATTACAAGAAATTTTATAAAATCCCGGTGGATTTTCTCTGAATTTCGTAATTTCATGTCATTACCAGCACCATTTTATTTTGTACAGGGGGAATCATCATGTTTCCGATCACTTTTTATGCAGAAAACCGCAGTGCGCTGGCAGCACAGCTGCCCGATGGCGCGGCTTTTGTCTCCTTCGCGGGTACAGCGCCCAGGCAAAGCGCCGATGCCTACTACCCCTTTTTTGCCAACCGTAATTTTGTCTACCTGACAGGCATGGAGGAGGAGGAGCTGATTCTCACCCTTGTCAGAGAACCTGCAGGACTGTGTGAAACCGTTTACCTCCGGCAACCGGATGCCATGAAGGAGCGCTGGACCGGAAAGCGCATCCATAAAGAGGACGTTGCCGATATCTACGGACCGCTGGCAGTCAGCTATACGGAGGATTTTGAGCCGGCACTGACAGCTCTGCTGGACAGCGGACATATCAGTTCTATCTGGCTGGACTTTGACGAGGAGCCGGGCGAGGCTCCAAATGCCGCCAGAAAGCTGGCAAACGCCCTCAGTGCCCGGTATCCATCCCTCAGCATTTGCGACGCACACCCCATCCTCAGCGATCTGCGCACCATCAAGAAGCCCTGTGAGCTGGAAGCCATGCGTAAGGCTGTGCCCATCACAAAGGCAGGCATTGAGGCCATGATGCGGGCCTGCCGTCCGGGTATGAAGGAATACCAGCTGAAGGCGGAATTCGACTACGCCCTGACGCAGCACGGCGTTCTGACCCCGGCCTTTCCCTCCATCATCTGCAGCGGCGAGAATAATTTCTGCATTCACTATTACGATTACACCGGTACCGTCCACGACGGGGATATGGTCCTCAACGATGTAGGTGCCTGGTGGGATAACGAGTGCAATGATGTCTCCCGTGCCTGGCCTGCCAACGGCCACTTTACCGACCGGCAGCGGGCCCTGTATCAGTGCATCTATAACACCTCCGAGCATATGTTTTCCATTATAAAGCCCGGCATGCCCATGCGCAGCATAGACGAGCTGGCCCGTGAGTTCTGCTTCGGACAGCTGAAGGCGCTGGGACTGATCGACGATTTCAGCCAGATCCGCAGTCTTATGTGGCACGACGGTGCCCACCATGTGGGCTTTGATGTTCATGATGTCATCAATTACAGCCGTCTGACAGAACCCGGTATGGTCTTCTGTGTGGATATCGGCGTCTATTGCCAGGAATGGGGCATCGGCTTCCGGCTGGAGGACAACTGCCTTGTAACCGAAGCCGGCTGCGAAAACCTGACCGCCTCTATCCCCCGCAGCATCGAAGAAATCGAAGCCTTTATGGCTGCAAGATGACATCTGCCCTTCAGAAGGCCGGTGAATCCTTTAAACCCTGAAAATGGACTGCCCTCCGGCAGTCCATTCATTTTTTCAGGCATAAATGCACGAACAGTCACCCCCGCTGCTGCCGGCGCTCCTGTCAGTCCGCTCCGTGGCCCAGCTGCCAGAAGGCAACGGCACTGGCCGCCGCCACATTCAGGGAATCCACCCCATGGGTCATGGGGATCATCACGGTATAATCACAGTCCGCAATGGTGGTCTCCGCCAGGCCATCCCCCTCGGTTCCCAGTACAACCGCGAGCTTTGGCAGAGCAATCAGGCCCGGGTCCCTGATGGAGCAGGAGTCCTCCCGGAGGGCCATGGCCACGGTCTGAAAGCCAAGCGGCTTCAGCGCACCGATCCCCTCCTCCGGCAGATAGGTCCAGGGAATCTGAAATACCGTGCCCATGCTCACCCGAATTGCCCGCCGGTAAAGGGGATCCGCACTGTTCCTTGTCAGCAGGACGGCATCCATGCCAAGGGCCGCGGCCGAACGGAAGATTGCCCCCACATTGGTCGGGTTCACAACATCCTCCAGTACGGCCAGCCGTGTAGCACCCGCGCAGGCCTCTGCCACAGACGGCAGCTCCCGCCGCCGCATGGCGCACAGCATCCCCCGTGTCAGCTGAAAGCCGGTCAGCTGCGCCAGCACAGCCTGCTCTGCCGTGTAGACCGGGAAGGCTTCAGTCCCCGAAAGCACACTGCAACGGTTCAGAACCTCGGCCGCCTCCCCGGAGGGATTTTCTGCCTGCCCCACTTCTGCCAGGATAGAAAGCGGCGCATAGCCCGCCTGCAGCGCCCGCAGGATCACGCGCGGGCTTTCCGCTATGAACATTGCCTCCGATGGATGGCGGCGGGACAGCAGCAGCTTCTCCGGCGTCCGGTATGGGGCCAGCTCCGGCCCGTTCAGGTCTGTGATCTTCCTTATCTGCAGCATCCGGTATTCCTCCCTGTTCGGATTTTCTCAGATTACTATAGCACAAGCCCTGAAAAAAAGAAACCGGCGGGCAGGGAATCCTGTCCGCCGGAGCCTTATCGCTTTGTCAGAAAGTGATCTCAGGATCAGCCTGCGTAGTTCCAGTCGTAACCGGTGATCTCAGCAGCCTTGTTCAGGATGGTCTCCATGCCCTCAGCCTTGCCGTTGGAAGCAGCGGTGGTCATAGCAGCCTCAGCCTTGGACTCGAACACAGCTGCCCAGAAGGTAGCGATGTCTTCGTCAGACAGGGTGACAAACTCATGGCCGGTAGCGTCAACAACCTGCTGGATGTTGGCATCGATGTCCTCATCATACATAGCAGCGGAAGCAGTCTCGACATAGTCGGAAGCCTCACGGATGATGTTCTGCTGAGTCTCGGACAGGCCGTTCCACCAGTCGAGGTTTGCAGAGATGAAGTTACCTGCGGTGTAGGTGCCGTCGAGAGCCCAGTAGGGAGCAACGTCATACCACTGCATGGAAACCATGGGGGTCAGGCCCATCTGGGTGCCGTCGATCAGGCCACGCTGCAGAGCATCGTAGCAGTCGCCGGGAGCAGTGGAGGTAACCTGGAAGCCCAGAGCCTCGAAGATTGCTGCATCCATGTTACCAAAGGAAGCAGAACCGGAGATCATGGAAGCCAGATCAGTGAACTCGTAGGTGGTGCAGAAAGCATTTGCGCCGCCGGGGAGAACGTTCAGGAAGATGATGTTGTGCTCAGCGAGCTCGCCAGCGATCAGAGCGGAGGTCTCGGGATCGTCGAAGCACAGGGTGTTGAAGTAGTCAAGAGCAGCCTGGGTGGAGCCGGGAGCGAAGCCGGGGAATGCCAGGTAGTTCAGAGTGCCAGTGTGAGGCATATGGCCGAAGGTGGTCATGTTGATAGCTCCGGACTCCAGAGCGTCGAGAACGTCAGCATCGGAGTAGACAGTGCCGCCCCAGTAAACGTTCACGGTGATGTTGCCGTTGGAGAGCTCGGACAGCTTGTCGATCCATTCCTGGATGATCATACCGCCGGTCTCGGTCTGGTTGTAGGTGGTGTTGAAGATGATCTGAACGGGATCGCAGTCGGTGCCGGCAGCAGCTTCGGTAGCCTCAGCAGCAGAAGTCTCGGCAGCGCTGGAAGCAGCGGTCTCGGCAGTGGAAGCTGCGGAAGAGCCGCATGCAGCCATGGACAGGACAAGAGCCAGAGCCATGACCAGTGCAAGGATCTTTTTCATGATTGTTTCCTCCTAATGAAAACAAAAAGTAATATATTTTGTATCGCGGAATCGCGTTACAAACAGGATGGTGTCAGACCGTCAGATACCCGCGGCACCCAGCAGAGTGGGCAGGAAGAGGCAGATCTGGGGGAAGAGCGCGATGATCAGGACCACAACGATCTCGCAGATGAAGTAGGGAACAACACCCTTGAATATCTCGGAGGGGCTGATACGCAGGGCATTTGCGGTAGCAAATACGTTCATGCCGATAGGCGGGGTCAGGCCTGCGATCTCACAGACAAAGCAGAGGGTGATGACCAGCACATAGGGGCTGTAGCCGACTGCATTCAGCACAGGGAAGACCACGGGAACGGTGATGATGATGATGGAAACAACATCCATGCAGCAGCCACAGAAGATGTAGAGCAGCAGCACCAGGCAGAAGACAAAGAAGGGAGGAATGCTCATGCCTGCGATGGTGTTTGCCAGATAGGAAGCCAGACCAGTTGCGGAGATAAAGGAACCGAAGAGCTGACCTGCAACGATGATGGGGAAGACACCTGCTTCCATGCAGGCGGAATCCCACATGTTCCATGCAATGCGCTTCAGGGGGACGCGCTTTACAAAGGAGTAGATCGTAACCGCAACAGCACCGATGGCGCCACCGACAGTCGCGGTGAACCAGCCTGCGAAGGTACCGCCAATGATCAGGCCGAAGAGGCAGAGGATGGGGATCAGCAGGGTCAGGGACTTGAGCTTTTCAGAGATCGGAACCTTGGGGCCGCCGCCGGCGGGGATAGAGCCCTTGGAAACGAAGCTGATGATCAGAACGGTCAGGGCCAGGCAGAGTGCAGTGAAGATGCCGGGGCCGACGCCTGCCATCAGGCAGGTACCGACGTTCATGGTGATGGGGGAGATCATGCAGTACATGATGATCGCCATGGACGGGGGGATCAGTGTGGACAGCGCACCGGAAGCGGTGATACAGCCCAGAGAGTACTTGCGGGAGTAGCCTGCAGCCTCCAGTTCGGGCATAGCCAGCTTACCGAAGACAACATCACCGGCAACAGAGGAGCCGGAGCAGGCACCGAATACCGCGTTTGCAGCGATAACGGTATAAAGAAGGCCACCGCGAACGCGGCCCAGCCAGGTGTGCATGGCCTTAAAGGCACCACCGGCAATGCCCGTCTCACCGGCAAGAGCGCCGACAAGCATGAACATGGGGAAGACCGCGTAGTTATAGTTCGCAGCCAGCTCGAAGGGGGTGGCAGTGAACTTGGTGAAGAGCATTGCGGTATTGCCACCGCTCATCCAGATAAAGCCCAGGAAGGCGGAGCTCAGCAGAGATACAAAAACGGGGCAGCCGATGAAGATCAGCACCATCATGATCAGAAATACGATGATCGCGATTGCAGTTAAACTCATGCTTCAGCTACCTCCTCTTCTTCAGCTTTTGCGGGAGCCAGATCAACCTTGGGGGCAACGATGCGGACAATGCTCCATACGAAAGAGAGCGCCAGCATGCCGAAGCCGATGGAGAACATGAGGGAGAAGGGCCACAGCGGGAAGCCGAAGCCGGTAACGGCGCTCATGGTATGGTTGGTAATGTGCTTACCCATCTGGACGAAGCCACGCCAGGTAACGAAGGCACAGATTGCTGCGCCCAGTGCACAGCTGAAAATGCTGCAGGCCTTCTGAAGTGGCTTGGGGAAATGCTGGCTCAGCAGGTCAATGGCGGTGTGGCCGCGGTCCAGGGTAACAAAGGCTGCACTCAGGAAGACGACCGGAACATGGAGATATTCAATGATCTCAGTGGATCCGGAAATACCCTTATGCAGGATCTTCTCACCCAGAACGTTGAAGAAGGCAACAACCATAATGCCTACCAGGCAGACAGCGGATACATAGGAAATGTACTTCAGGATCTTTACGATCACACTGTCGACCTTGCCCAGCGTGCCCTTTAATGCTTGATTTTGCAGGGGCATGATGAACCTCTCCTTTATTCAGGAATTTATCTGTAAACAGACAGGAAAACCGCAGTCACTTCAGGACCCGACCTAAGACGGAAGAGAAGAAAATGCGGCGTTTTCAAACTGTTCACAAATCCAGCTTATTATAAGATGTATGTGACATTCTGTCAATAGCTTTCAGCGCAAATTTTGTCGGTATTCCGTCCTCCGGGCACATCGCTTCTGATTCTGTCCTTCTGCACGGTGCTTTCTTTCTTTTCACCCGTATGTATTTATTTATATTTCAGAAATATTAAATGAGTTTTAATTTTGATGTATCACTTCGGCAATTGATACGGATACCCGGTCCTTCTCCGTGTTAAAATGTTAGCGTACATTCTTGAAAGGAGTTATACACTATGAAATCTGTCAACAGAATCTTTGCCCTGCTTCTGGCCGCTGCTCTGCTTCTGTCCCTGGCGGCCTGTGGTAACAGCGCAGGCAGTGCAGCCTCCGCAGAAGTGGCAGCCTCCTCCGCAGAGGAGGTCGCCCAGGAGGAAGCGCCCGCCGAGGCTGAGGAAGCCGCCGAGCCCGAGGCGCCCGCTGAGGCTGAGCCCTCCGCAGAGGAGCCCGTCTCCGCAGAGGAGCCCGAAGAGCCCGCCGAAGAGCCTGAGGAGCCTGCCGTTGTCATCGAATACCCCCTGTTCGATACCCCCCAGACCTATTCCATCTGGATGGGCAGCGCCCCCAACCTCGCCGATGTCATCAGCGAAATGAACCAGTTCGTGCTCTTCCGTGAGCTTGAAACCATCACCAATGTCACCTGGGATGCCACCATGGTCTCCTTTATGGCAGAATCCGAGCAGTTCCAGCTGATGGTCGCCTCCGGTGATTATACCGATGTCTGCGTCAAAGCCGAAAGCAACTACTCCGGCACCATCGATCAGGCCATTGAAGAGGATTTCCTGATCGACATCAGCCCTTACCTTGAAGAAAACGCCCCCAACCTGACTGCATGGATGGAAAAGTATCCCGAGCTCCGCACCGCTATGACCTCTGAGGGCGGCGCCATCGGCGGCTTCCCCAAGATGTATGCCGACTACAGTGACATCGGCAGCGGCGGCATGATCCGTCAGGACTGGCTGGACGATCTGGGCCTTGAGTCCCCCGCCTCCTACGATGATTTCTATAACACCCTGATCGCCTTCCGTGATGAGAAGGGTGCCTCCGCTCCCCTGATCATTGCCCAGGCCAACGGCGTCCAGTCCGATCTGGTCAACGGCTACGGCATCTCCTCCGGCTTCTATCAGGTTGACGGTGAAGTCCGTTACGGCGTCATCCAGCCCGAGTTCAAGGACTACCTGACCATGATGAACCAGTGGTATTCCGAAGGCCTCATCAACGATCTGTTCCTGAGCCAGGGCGATTACCAGAACCTGCAGGACACCAGCGCCATCACCACCGGCACCGCCGGCATCTGGTACGGCCTTGCCGGCCAGGATATGACCAACCTGAAGGAAGCCTGCGTTGACGAAAACGCATCCCTCAACGGCATCGGCTATCCCACGGTTGACGGCAGCCTTTCCCATCTGGGTGAGGTCGGTGCTCTCTTCGACAGCGACATGTGGTCCATCACCACCGCCTGCGAGGATCCTGAGGTCATCTGCCAGTATATCGACTATGTCTACAGCGATGCAGGCATGCTCCTTGCCAACTACGGTGTGGAGGGTGAGACCTTCGAATACGATGAAAACGGTACTCCCGTACTCACCGATCTGGTCCTTAACAACCCCGATTACCCCTACGCCACCGCACTGAACATCTTCTGCTGCGACCGTATGACCCCCGCTCCCTTCGTCATTGACGAAGCTCGTACCCGTGCCGACTACACCGAAGAGCAGGTTTCCGCCATTGAGATCTGGAGCAACGCCACTGACGGCCTCTACAACATCCCCTCCACCGGCGTCAATATGACTGTGGACGAATCCGAGGAATACAATTCCATCTACAGCGACATTGAAACCTACATGGATGAAAACGTTGTAAAGTTCATCGTCGGTGACAAGTCTCTGGACGAATTCGACGCGTTTGTAGACACCCTGAAGCAGATGGGCATCGAGGACTGCATCGCCATTGAGCAGGCAGCCTACGACCGCTATCTCGAAAACGCATAAGCAGACGGAGCCCGCGCTCCATATGCATTACGCATCCGCACCTGCAGCTCCCCGCTGCAGGTGCTTTTTATATGGTATGGAAAATTGCCGGTGCTTCATGTATAATAGAGCTACCGGCACCGGGGTTTATCCGCCCCTGCGCCTTCGGGCAGTGCGCCCCGCCCGGATCCAAGCGGACGCGCCGGAGCTTGCCGGTAACATTGCCTGCTTCGCAGATAAGGAGACGATCTTATGAACAGATTTGAGCTGGAGGTTCCCGGCATTACCAGGGCCGAATATTTTCAGGCCTGCCGCCTGAACGCAAAGCGCCTGTATACCATTCTGGGCTGCAGCATGGTAGTGCTCTGCGGCATCATTACCCTTGCCACGGACAACTGGTCCCTGAAGGCCCTCCTGTGGCCTGTCGGTATTTTTGTCTTTTGTGTCGCCGCCTGGGAGATCCTCTACCGGGCCTCCTATAAGGACCAGCTGGCTGAGCTTAACCCTCCCGTGCGCTATGACTTCACCCCCAAGGAGTGGAAGGTTGAAAACAACGGTGTTCAGAACACTGTCAACTGGAAGGGCACCACAAAGCTGAAAAAGACAAAGGACTGCCTCTTCCTTTATAATAATGACGCCAGCAGCAGCCTGCTGCCCCGCCGGCTCATGTCCCAGCAGCAGATCGATCTGCTGGAAAAATGGTTTCGGGATTCCCGTGCGGACGCAAAGGCCTTCCAGAAGAAGGAGCTTAACCGTGAGCGTGCCGAATTCCGCGCAAACCACCCCGGTCTCCGGCTTGGCCGCAGGGGCCCGGCCTGGGGCCCCTTCCGCAAAAGGTAGCCCGGCCGCAAACAGGTAAAACGAAGGCGGAGCTTTTAATAAGCCTCTTAAGAACGTACCCTGGACCACAAGGCCAGGGTATTTTTTACACGGTGGAAAACTTTTTGAAAATTCAGGTGATCACAGACAACTACCAGACCTCCGGCAAAAATGCTGCAGATCTGGTACAGTTTATATCCTTTGATCCGTCAATCATGCGCTTTCAGGCTGCCGTGATTGCTTGTTATGGTACTTATAAGGCTTCAAACCAACCACAGGCCTTCATGAACCTTTTCGTGAGGCAGTACCTCATCCCTGTTCGTTCCGGGGCGTTATTTGCAGCCCCATTTTGCAGGATTCAAAAGTTTAAATTTCAACAATTTTGTCTCAAATGTTTACAGTTTGTAATCTTTGGTGGTTTACATAATATTTGCTTTTTTCATCCTGTGGAAAAGTTATTCACACTATCCACAGAGTTTTCCACAGTTTTACACCGGATTTTTTCCCAATATTGCAGGTTTTCCAGAGTTTACACACAGTTTTCCACATTTGGTTTTGCACTTCCCTGTGGATTGCGCCTGGGTGACATAATTATTTTTGTAACCTTTTGTCACGTGAACTTTTTGGCCTTTTTTCGGACCTTTCCGGGAATCATTTTATGCATTTTCATCTGCAGAAAATGCCCCGGAGGCCTCCGGGACATTTTGATCTCTTTTCGGAATTTACAGAATTATGTCAGGTTGATTTCTGTGCAGTTCAATCCGGAACATCCGCGAACACTGTCAGTTCGCAGTCATATTCGTCATACAGCTCAGAGAGCTCACGCGCGGCGGCGGTCTCCCGCATGTCTCCCTGCACAACCTCCTGCCAGTAGGCTGTGTCACAGTAGCTGTCAAACATCACAAGGTGCCAGCCATAGCCGGACATAACTACAGCCAACTCCCCGGCCTCATGCCCAGCCGGATCGAAGCACCAGTCATCGAAGGTCCCGCCGATCGCCCCCTCATAGACATTTTCCAGCAGGCCGCCGTTTCCGCTGCTGCCACTGTCCTGGGATTCTCCCACAAGCGCCAGAAAGGCCGACAGGGGATCATCGCTGCTTTCACACTCCGCCAGCGCCGCCCGGGCCAGTGCCTCCGCCGCGTCCCATTCCGTCTGGGAATCCCCGGTCGGAATGTAGAGGATGTGCCGGACATTGACATTGGGCATATCCGAAACGGTCAGGTCCGTGTAATCGCCACTGTTGGACTGGTAGTAGCTGCGGATCTCATCCTCCGTGTAGGTAATGCTGTTGTACAGCGACTCGTAATAGTCCTGTGCCAGGGTGCTTTTCTGCAGATAGTCCCGGTAGGTCCCCACGGTCATATAACGGCCGTAGCAGGCCTGCAGATAGGCCTTGAGGCCGCCTTCGTAGCCTTCTTCGATCGTCTCCAGCTGTGCCTCGATCTCAGCGTCCTCCTCCTCTGACAGGCTCATGCCGCTGTCCTCCGCTTCCTTTGCGAGGATCTCAGTCACCGCGGCAGTCTGCAGGGCGGAATCCATAAAATAGTCCTGCCAGCTGTAGCCGGTTTCCAGATCATAGTACTGCCGGTCCAGACTCCGTTCGGAGCTGAAGGGCACACTTGTATTCCCGGAGCTGTCTGTACACGACGAGAGATAGGAGGAGTAGGCACTGCGGTAGTAGAGGTAGAACTCACGGTTGGACATGCTGACGCCCCTGTTCCCGGTCATGGCAGCCGCGTTCGGAGCGTAAAACTGCGCGATGATCAGGAAGAGCAGCAGGGTTCCGCCAAACATACCTGCAGTAAATTTCACATTCCGCCGACTGGTGGGATCCATCTGACGCCAGACCTGTCTGATCCACGCCATAAGGCCTGCGCCGGACTGCCCGGAGCCGCCAGAGCTTTTCCCCTTCCGGCTGCGGCGGGACCGGCGCCGGACGATCTCATCCTCCCCGTCATCCTCCTCCAGCAGCTGATAATAGATTCCCGGCAGCTCCGCATACCGGTCCGCACGGGTCTCCTCTGCCGTGGGCTTTTCATCCTCTGCGGTCCAGCCGCAGTTTACGCAGCGTCCGGATTCCTCCAGCTCTGCGTCACATAAAGGGCAGTTCATTGCACCACTTCCATTCTGATCTGTCTGTTCAGTGTATCACAGGTGGCAGAAAATTGCAACGCACAGCCGCTTAGCGTATACGACGCCGGAAAAATATGCTATAATAGCTCTGATCAAACAGATGGAGGAAGCCAAAATGACACAGGAAATCAAACTGAAGAACGGCTCTGTCATGGTTGCCGTCACCGGCTACAGCGGCGAGAGCGACTTTTACGCAATGTACGATATCATCAAGGAGCTGGTCGCGCCCGAGCATATCACCTACGGGGTCGACAGCATGTGCGTGGACGGATCCTTCCGGAAGGACGGGATCCTGGTGCGTATGAGCAGCGAATGCATTACCGATGACTGCTGCTTCCACTACGATGCCGCCAGCCTTTCCGATGACGAGATCGCGCGGATCAAAGGCTGGATCGATACGGTCGTCACTGCCCTGCACGCCCGTTATCCAAGATAATCGCGATTTAACGAGCATGCCCGTCCCGCAAAAGGACGGGCATTTCCCGTAAGAGAAGGCTTCCCTGCAGGAGCTTCCGGTCTGACCTGTAATGATCGTAAAAGAACGGGGATGCCTCAGCTGAGGCATCCCCGTTTCGGTCAGTATTATGAAATCATTCGGCAGCAGATTCCTGCACAGGCTCCGGCAATTCGGGTAATTCGGCGCTGCTTCCCGCTGCGCCAAGCTCATGCTCCACAACCTCCATGGGCAGATCTCTCTGCCGTTCCATAATGCCGGTCACTCTCAGTGTCAGCAGGCCCGCGACGATGATCACAGTGGCGATCAGCGCGCGCAGATACAGGAAACGGTTGCTGTGTTCACGATTTCGAAAGGACATAGGGATTACTCACTTTCAGGGGAGATTGTTGCAGGTGCTGCTTCCGGCAGCGGATCCGCCGGGGCTGCCGCTTCCTCCGGGACTGCCTCAGGACCCTTTCGGGTGAAATCCTTGCTCAGCAGCCACTCACAAATAAAGGAGACGATAATGCCGCAGATCAGGCCGGTCTGGGGGTTTGTGATGGCAAGTACACCGCCGATGATGCCCGCAACGCCACGCTGGACGTTGTTCTGGCACAGGCCCAGTGCCACATAGAAGCAGCCAAAGGCCTGGATCATCAGGGTAAGGCTCATGGACAGCGGCAGGATCGGCTTGATCAGTGCCACCAGCGGCAGGATCAGGCAGCAGACCCATTTGGAAAGGTTAAAGGTGATACAGCCGCCGAAGAAGGAGTACATATTCTCCTTTCCGGTCTTGTAGCGTTCGCAGATGGTGACCATCATGGCACTCCAGAGGGGCCCGGACAGAACGACGGTCGGGAAGAAGAGGGACTGCAGAATGTTGCGGATACCGCAGCAGACATTGGTCAGGTTGGGGTTGACAATGATCTTTTCATCGTTGCGGTACTTTTTGGTGTCTTCCAGGAATTCCGCGCCGGTGACGATATCACCGAAGGAGATGATGTAGGCGACAACCGCCATGACCGCCGCAGAGGAGATCACCTTAAAGGATGGGAAGCCCAGCGCGATCAGGCAGAAGTTCTTCCAGACCCATTTAAGGCCGGTGAAGGGGTTGAAGATGATGCCGCTGGCGAAGATCTCCGTGGGTGTGGAGATCTCTCCGCAGACAATGCCCACAACATAGGCCAGCAGCAGGGCCGGCACAAAGCCACACTTTGCCAGGAAGAGCAGGAACTTATTGTTTGAAACCTTTTTCAGCCGGCCAAAGCCCACAGAGAACAGCAGGAAGAGCGCCGCGAGAACGCCAACGCAGAAGCTGATGGAAATACCGGTGCTGTTGGAGCCGCCGTAGAAGCCGATTCCACCGTTTGCCGCGGAGGCAAAGCCGTATTTCCCGATCACGGCAGACAGGCCCGCTCCGATCAGGATGCCGGCCTTAACCGACTGCGGCACCTTATTGACCAGCTTTGCAGCCAGCCCCGTAATGCCCAGTACAAGATAAAGCACACCCAGGATCAGCTGCAGCATGACCAGTGCCTGTATTCGTTCCGTATAATTCTCAAAGGTCAGCAGCCACACTGTGACCAGTGGGATCGCAGGAGTGATCCAGCCGCCGACGATCGGGTCGCCCACAATGTTCTGTATCAGATACAAAAACTCATGGACCACAACAATTGACAGGGCAATGTTAAAGTCCAGTCCGAAAATATCCACCAGATAGGCGGTCGCGGAAACACCGGTGACAAAGACAACAACTGCCTGGATCAGCTCCGGGATCTCCAGCGGCGCATGAATGATGGGCGCACGGAAGCGGAACATTCCCAGCTTTACCGAGGGCTGCTCTTCTCCGTCCTGACGGACCGCACGCTTCGTCATAATAGCCATGTAAAGTATACACTTCTCCTTTACTTATAATATATTCTATTTCCGTAGCATATATCATAACATTGTGAAAAGTTTCTGTCAATCGGCATATTTTCACTGTCAGTAGAGCTTTGCCGCAAAGTCCGAAATGCTCAGGCCGCGGGGCACGAAATACCGGGGGATCTCAAAGAGCGTGGAGCCCAGACTCCAGCGGTTTCCGTTCATGATGATCGCCATGCTGTAGTATTCCGGCGCGATCCGCAGGGTAGTGCTGTCATGCTGCCCCTCCGGATAGGAAAGCACCGTTGGAACCTTTCCGGTGATGCGTGCCAGTGTCAGACGGGACTGCTCCAGCTGGTACCGTTGTCCGGCCTCATCCAGCTCCGGCAGATCATAGTGATCGACCGTATGGCTCTGGATCTCCACCAGCCCGGAGCTGCTGAGCTCCCGCACCTGCTCCTCTGTCATGTAATTTTCGTCGCCGATCATACCGGTGATCACGAAAACGTTTGCCTTCATCCCGAATTCCCGCAGCAGCGGATAAAGCTCGTAGTAATTCCCGCTGTAGCCATCGTCAAAGGTCAGCAGCACCGGCTTGTCATAATCCTCCAGATGGCTGAGGTCCGAGAAGAAGATTGGGTCATAGCCGTTATCCGCCAGATACTGCAGCTGCTCCCGCATTTCTCCCGGCGACACAAACAGGGAACTGATGCCCCACAGATCATCCCCGACCTCGTGGTACATCAGGACCGGGACCGAGCTGACCGTAGCCGCGGTGGAGACCGTAACAGGTGTTGTAACGTAGACCGTGCTGTATTCACCGTCCCACAGCACCTCCATCCCCTGCACCTCAAAGAGCTCCCGCACGGGCAGCCAGTATTCGGCAGCCTCGCCGCTGCCGCAGCCTGTAAAGAGAATGCCGCCGTCCTCCGGCGCCGCCTCCGGCAGGGCATCATAGACCGTTGTCCAGTTCAGGGTAAAGAGGTCATAGCTCCGGTTTGTATACAGGACCGGAGTCTGCCAGGCATCCCGGGTCAGCCAGGCGCAGCATTCCATGACCGCGGTATCCTGCACATAGGTGATCCCGTTCCAGCTCAGGCTCTCCAGCTCCACTCCGTCCAGCAGGACCTTCGGGCCCGCCGGCAGCAGCTCACGCAGGGAGCTGCAGGGAGACACCGCCGGGCTCTCAGCTGCTGCCGCGTCCGTCTCGTCCCCAGCCTCTGCCGCATCGTCACGCTCTGCCCCGGTATCAGGCTCCGCTGCAGGGAACTCCTCCGCGCTGCTTTCCTCCGGTGCGGCAGAAGCAGGGGTCAGGCTCCGGTCCTGCTCCTGCCCGGAAGCAGCTTCCGCCGGCTCCTCCGGCGCGGCTTCCTCTGCTGCAGAGCCTTTCTCTGCCGCAGATGCCTCCTCCACACAGGATGTCCTGTTGGAGGCTGCCACTGCCGCGGGTCCGGCAGAGGACGCGCGGCCCTCCTGCTCTCCGGCACTGCCACAACCTGAGAGCAACAGGCAGAGCAGCGATGCGGTCAGCACCGCCCACAGGCCGCGGCATCTTTTCTTTTCTTTCATTCCGGCCATCTCCTTCCGCCTGTCATTATACAATGATTTGGGCGCACTGTACAGCCGCTTGTGCAGCTTTCACCACCGGCCCTTAAAAAAGCATTGCATTTCAGTGAAATTGTGATAGAATAATCTTTAGTAAAATTGCGCCCATTTTGGGCGCTTAGTTAAAGAAAGGATTGATTCCCATGGCTAAGACAATTATTACTGCTGCTCTTACCGGTGCCGTTACTCCTGCTGGTTACGACATCCCCGAGACTCCCCAGGCCATCGCTGATTGCGCTTATGAGTGCTGGAAGGCTGGCGCTGCTATCGTTCATCTCCATATGCGTGATGACAATGGCGCAGGCGTTATGGATCCCGTTAAGTTCTACGAGACCATCAAGGCGATCCGTGCTTACAAGGATTGCGACGTTATCGTAAACTGCACCTCTTCCGGTGACAACCGCGTTTCCGATGACTCCCCCTACGGCAACGCTATGCGTATGCTGCACCACAAGTATGTTCCCGGTATCGAGATGGGCACCTTTGATGCTTCCTCCTTCAACTGGGGCATCCCCGGTGGCGTTTTCCACAACTCCCCCACAATGCTCTCCACCCTGGGCACCCTGTACCAGGAGAAGGGCATCAAGCCTGAGTTCGAGATCTTCGACTTCGGCGCTCTCCGTGCTGTAGGCATCTACGCTAAGAAGGGCTTCGTTGTTGCTCCTCTGCACTTCCAGTTCTGCATGGGCGTTGTCGGCGGCATGGACGCTACTCCCCATGATCTCCAGATCCTCATCGACGAGATGAACAAGCTCCGCGCTGAGGGCAAGCTTCCTCAGGAGTGCACCTGGTCCGGCTTCGGCATCGGCAAGGGTCACCTGCCTGTCATGTACGCCTGCATCGCGAACGGCGGCGGCGTCCGCGTCGGCATGGAAGACAACGTTGTCTACGGCCGTGACAAGGATGGCAAGAAGATCCTGGCTACCAACCTGATGCTCGTACAGCGTGCTGTCCGTGCGATCGAAGCTTTCGGCAACGAGCCCGCTACCTCTGCTGAAGCTCGTGAGATGCTCGGCCTGAAGCCCCTCGATCATGAGGCTGTCTGCGCTGCTCTCGACGCTGTCAAGGTTGCTGACCTTGAGGCTGCCAAGCAGGCTGTTGTCGACGAGTTCGGCGGCCCCTACTTCGCTGCTACCGGTATGGGCGCAAAGAAGTAATTTCTCCCCTTACAAGCTGGCGCGCTGCAAAGAAGCTTTGCAGCGCGTCTTTTTATTCAAATCTGCAGAGCCTGACGAAACAGATTACCGCCTGTCATGAAGCAACGCGGAGGCCCCTGGGTAAGACCGGGCCTCCGCGTTGTTATTGTTATATATTCGTTTGACCTTGAAGGATACGCTTAAGCGCGATCCCTTTCGCCGGGGACGTAACGGACCCGGATCAGAAATGTCCGCCACCGCCACCGTGGCTGCTGCCGGAGGAGCCGACGTGGGTGGAGCTTCCGCCACCGCCGCTGCTTTCCTTGGGTCTGGCCGTACGGGTGACCGTCTCACGGATAAAGTCGTCACGACTGACCGTCAGGTTCAGGCTGTCGGCACGCAGGTAATTCTGCGCCAGCTTTGCCTGTGCTACATTGCGGATCTGCTTTTTAAGGATTCCCATGGGAATCATGGAAAGCAGCAGACCGATGACCAGGGAAATAACAAGACGAATGGGCAGATTACTGTGGGTCACGCCATGGCCGGTACCGTCGTCATAGGTCCTGTTGCCATTTTCGTCCACGGCATAGCCGTTGCCGTCATAGTCCGCAACCGTAGATTCACACATATCCGCAAAGATGGTGAAGGCATCCATGTAATTGCCCGCAGACAGGTCATTGCTCATGCATTCCCCGATCAAGTCAATGTCGGAATCGGAGAATATATAGATTGCCGCGCCGGTGGTTGTGATATGCCACTCGCGTTCCTCCATGGCCAGCAGGAGCAGAATGCCGGAATTCGTATCGCCCCGGCCGTAGCCGTTGTAATCGAAGTAATCATCGGCGTATTCTTCTGTAGTCTGGGGCCACACGGAGTCCACCGTAACGACCACCACATCCATATCGCAGCTATCACTGGCTCGCTCCAGGATCCCGGTCAGGGTATCGGCGTCCCCGGAGCTGAGAAGCCCGGCGTCATCCACCAGCAGCGGTGCGTCACCGGCCAGCGCCGGGGTCAGCAGCAGGGCCGAGAGCAGGCAGAGGACCAGCAGCAGGGAAAGCCCTGAAAGCAGGGAATGTTTCTTAAAACAGCTTGTTTTCATCATGTTCCCCTCCTTATATAAGGCCTGTGATGGTCAGGAAGAGGAAGACCACAGCGCCGATCCCGACCGTACTGATGAGCTTCCACAGCCAGTAGGCCTTTTTATCCATGGGCATATCGCCGACGATCTTACCGGTCTGGCCGTTCATGGCAAAGGTGTACTTCTCGCCGTTCCAGGAGGTGTTCATGATCCAGACCGGATAAAGGGCATAGCGTGCCTTGCCGTTTTTGATATGAACATTGCGGGACTGCTCGTTCAGGGTCGTGTAAGCACCCACCGTGCCGCGCAGGACCTCAATGGTGGAATTGGAGACACGATTGTTGGCCCGGGGCAGGTTGTCCTCGGCGGTAACATCATATTTATCCGCCAGATAGCCGCTCAGGTAGGCAGACCGGAAATCCACAGCCTCAGAAATGTCAAAGGGCTCTATGGAATCCATCAGGTCATCATCCATCTTGCTGGAGCCGTCCGCCGGAATGGCGTCAAAGAGCATGGAGCCGCTGCGGACCACATGCCAGTACTCTGTCTTGGCGTAGTTATAGTCCTTGTCGGACCAGGAGCTGGTTCTGGTGGCCTCATAGGTGACCGTGCCCGAGGAGGCTGCGTCATAGAGCCAGAAGGGGACATAGACGCCCTTGATCTCATCCAGATGGTTTTCGGAGGAAAAGGCCTTAGGCAGCAGCTTTTTCCCGCGGGTATGCCTGCGGAGCGCATCCTTGGCCGCTTCCTTATCCAGCCTGAAGGGAATGATCAGGTCAGGCTTCAGGGTGCCGCCGAACTGCTTGGGCACAACGGTGGGGTTATCACAGTAGGGGCAGCTGGTAGCAATGGTGGTCTCATCGCAGATCAGCTCCGCGCCGCAGCTGGGGCAGGTATAGGCGGTCATGCCCTTGCCATCCTCTCCCCAGTCCTCGGACATATCGGAAAAATCCCAGCCCTCGGCCGCGGCCTGCTTCTGCCGGGCAGCTTCCTTCTCCTCTGCCGCCTGGCCGGCCGCTTCGGCCGATGCGTTATCGGCACTGTACATGGCTTCGATCTCAGCAATATCATAAACGCTGCCGCAGTATTCACACTCCATCTTTCCGGAGCCGCTGGCAAAGTGCAGCGGGCCGGTGCAGGCAGGGCACTTATAGTTTGTTACCTGTGCAGGCATATACATCTCCTCCTTGTGTTACGGTTTTGTGACAGCCCTATTATAGCAGAGAATTATGGCTTGTGCATCAGAAATATCAGAATTCTCCAAAATCCCCGTTACCTGTCCGGACCACCTGCAGGCCCCAAAAGGCCCGAACCCTTCAGAATTTCCCGGAGAGAATTGCCGAATACGTTCCAAGGTGCTATAATAACAGATACACGTCTGCAGCGTGGCCTGCTTTCGGGGCCGGAAGCGGGCTTCTGCACTGGCTGCAGAGCATACCGAAACCTACAGAAAAGGCTGTGAATCATATGAACATGAAATTTTCAAAGCGCATGGACTACTTCGGCGAGTCCGTCTTTACGGTCATGAAAAACCGCCGCACCGCGGTGGAGGCCACCGGCATGGAGGTCATCGACCTCTCCATCGGTGCCCCCAACATTCCGCCTGCACCCCATATCACAAAGGTCATCAGCGAAGAGGCCCTGAAGCCCGAAAACTACCTTTACGCCATTGTAGACCAGCCGGAGCTGCTGGATGCCGTAGGGCAGTGGTACCTGCGCCGCTATGGCGTCACACTGGACCCGAAGACCCAGGTGACCAGCGTACTGGGCAGCCAGGAGGGTCTGAGCCACATTGGCCTTTCCATTCTGGACGAGGGTGACGTGGTCCTGCTGCCGGAGCCCTGCTACCCTGTATTTGCGGACGGCTGTGCCCTTGCCGGCGCAGAGCTGCACTACATGCCCCTGCTGGAGGAGAATGACTACATCATCGATCTGAAGGCCATCCCCGACGAGCTGGCCGACCGCGCAAAGCTGATGATCGTCTCCTACCCCAATAACCCCACCTGTGCTCTGGCGCCCGACAGCTTCTATGAGGAGCTGATCGCCTTCGCGAAGCAACACAATATCATTGTCATCCACGACAACGCCTATTCGGAGCTGGTCTATGACGGCAACAGCTGCGGCAGCTTCCTGCGCTTTCCCGGTGCCATGGAGGTTGGTGTGGAGTTCAACTCCCTTTCCAAGACCTATGGCATGGCCGGCGCCCGTGTAGGCTTCTGCATCGGCAATCCGGATGTTGTCGCAAATCTCCGCACCCTGAAGTCCAATCTGGATTTCGGCATCTTCCTGCCGGTCCAGAAGGCCGCAGTGGCTGCCATCACCGGCGACCAGAGCTGTGTGGAGGAGGTTCGCAACGCCTATGCCGCCCGCCGGGATTATCTGGTGAAGGAGCTGGGCAAGATCGGCTGGGCGATCAAAAAGCCCGCCGGCACCATGTTTGTATGGGCAAAGCTGCCCGCCGGCTGGACAAACAGTGAGGAATTCTGCATTGCCCTTCTGGAGCGTGCCGGTGTTGTTGTCACCCCCGGCAGCGCCTTCGGTGCCCTGGGTGAGGGCTATGTCCGCTTCGCTCTGGTGCGTACCGAGGAGGAGATGGCCCGTGCCTTTGCCGCCATCGACCGCAGCGGTATTCTGAAGCAGTAAGCCCCGGTCAGCCGGAGCCATCTCAGTCTGACGGCACAGCGCACCGATCCTTCAAGCACAGGAGCTGATCCTCTATGGAAGCAAATTCAGGGAAAGCAAGACCCTCCGGAACCCCCGGAAATACGGGAAGGCAGGGAACTACAGGGGCCCCCGGTCCCCAGCGAAGGCCGGGAAATACGGGAAACCCCGGCCCTCAAAAAAGCCCCGGAAAGCCCGGAAAGCCCGGAAAAAAGCTCACCAGGGCCCAGCGCCGGCGCCGGCATAATATCATCCGCTATTCCATCTTCGCCGCGGCAGGCCTGATCGTGATCGGGCTGCTGGTGGGTCTGATCTCTCTGACCGGTCTGATCCTCCACCACCTCGGCGGCTCTGCGGAGGAGTCTGCCCCCAGCGTGTCAGAGGCGGCCGTCTCCCCGTCGCCCTCGCCCTCTCCCTCGCCCTCTCCTGCGGTGGAGCCTGCCACGGTGACCCTGATGGCCGTGGGCGACAACCTGATCCACAGCACGCTTTACGAGTATGCCCAGCAGGAGGACGGCAGCTACGACTTTACAGACATCTACCGCTACGTCCTTTCCGATATTCAGGAGGCCGATCTGGCCTGCATCCAGCAGGAGACCATTTTCGTCTCGGATTCCGTCAACTACAGCAATTACCCCTGTTTCGGCACGCCGTCCGAAATGGCGGATTCCCTCTACACCCTGGGCTTTGATGTTGTATGCCATGCCTCCAACCACACCTGGGACAAGGGCTATACCGGCATCTCGGATACACTGGAAAAGTGGAGCAGCTATCCGGAGGTCACGGTCCTGGGCATCCACGACAGTCTGGAGGATTCCAACACCGTCCGGGTGGTGGAAAAGAACGGCATCCGCATTGCCATGCTGGATTATACCCTCCACTTAAACGGCTTTACCGCAGACGAGGATTACATGGTGGATCTTCTGGATCAGGACCACAAGGAGGAGATCCGGCAGGATGTGGAGCAGGCTGTCTCCATGTCGGATATCACGGTAGTCTTTATGCACGATGGCAACGAGGACCAGTTTACCCCCAGCACCGACCAGCAGGAGTGGGCCCAGTTCTTCTCCGATCTGGGAGTCGGCCTCATCATCGGCACCCATCCCCATGTGGTGGAGCCCGTGGAGGTGCTTACCGGTTCCGGCGGGAACAACACCGTGGTCTTCTGGTCTCTGGGCAACTTTGTCTCCAGCCAGAAGGACAACTTCAACCTGCTGGGCGGCATCGCCAACGTTACCATCACCCGGGATTCCACCGGAACCTATGTCTCCGAGTATTCCATCTCCCCTGTGGTAACACTGATCAGTGCTGAGGGTACCGTCGGTACCGGCTACGCCTTCCACATCTACCATCTGGAGGATTACACCGAGGAGCTGGCCGCCAAGCACATCCGGGACAACTGTTCCCCCGCGGAAATGCAGGCTGTCTGGGATGAGATCTTCCCCGACGGCAAGACCTCCGGCACCGCAACTGCCCGCAGCACCACAGGCACTCAGAGTGCGGAAGCGGATGACACGGAAGCCGCGGATCCCGATACCGCAGACAGCAGCGCAGAGGAGCTCCCCGCTGCAGCATAGTCGCAAAAATCAAAAAGTCCGAAAAAATACCGGTGGCCTCCGAAGCTGATCCCTTCGGAGGCCGCCTTTTTCATTCGCTTAAGTGAAGCTCCCAGTAAAATCTGCGGTCCGATTCCGGAAAATCCTCCAGAAGGCCATGCTCCGGATCGTAGAAGACACCGTCACAGTAGAGGGACCAGTGCCAGCAGCGGGGCGTTTCCAGACTTAAAAGGGCACAGCCGGGCAGATCCGCTTTCGTAAAGGCCTGCTTCCGCTGCAGCGCGTAGCCGATCCCGGTATCGGCCAGTACCTGCCGCATCTCCTTCAGGGTCGTTTCCCGGTCATTGTCCAGAAAGCGGCAGATCTCCTCTGTGCTTCTGCCGGTCAGCATCGCCAGCACCGCCTGACCGCACTGCAGGTCGGTGGGCTCATGAACATAACGGAGCATCATGCCTTATCCTCTGCGGCTGCCTTCAGCACTGCCGCCAGCAGCCTGGTAAAGGGCGCAATGGTGGAGAGCCGCACCCGCTCAGTCGGGGAGTGGGCCCCCTCAATATCCATTCCTACGGATACCATGGGCAGCTCCGGGGCACAGGCATGGAGGATCCCGGTCTCCAGCCCCACATGGACCGCCGTCTTTTTCTGCGGGATCCCAAGCCGTTCCCCCTCACGCAGAAAGCACTCTGTCAGCCAGTCCCGCTCCGCAGCGGGCCAGGCGGGGTAGCTTTCCTCCGATACTGTAAAGCCAAAGCCCTCTGCCGCCATGGCATAGAAGCCGGAGCGGCCGGACATAAAGTCATCGCTGACAGAACGCAGGAAGGAGCGGAGCTCCAGCCCGTCCTCCCCCGCGTGCAGTACACCCATGCTGCCGGAGGAACCTGTAACCTCCGGGAAGAGGGGATGGCACTCGGCCTCCCCGCACAGCAGCAGGCCTGCCATGGCCAGCAGGTTATCCCGCTCGTCCACCGTAAGGACCCGCATGGGCCGAGGCGCATCCGAAAGGCTGATCTCCGGCTGCTCTGCCGGGTAAAGCTCCCGGAGCTCGCTTAAAAAGCGGTCAATGGTGCTCCGGAATTCCTCCATAGAGGCCTCATCCAGCAGCAGCACAGCCGTGGCCTCTGTGGGGATGGCGTTATGGGTCCTGCCGGCATCGATCGCGGAGAGCTCGTATGGGACCTGCAGGGCCTGCAGCAGCCAGACCAGCAGTTGCCCGGCGTTGGCCCGGTTTTTGCCGATATCGTCCCCGGAATGTCCGCCCAGCAGTCCGGAGATCCGCAGCGACACACTGCGCTCCAGCATGGGAAAGAAATATTCTGTCTCTTCGGCTGCTTTCCGGAAGGTCTGCCTGCAGCCGCCGGCACTGGAGACCAGCAGCTCCCCGAAATGGAAGCTGTCCAGATTCACAAGGGCACCGCAGCCCTCCAGACAGTCAGGCCGCAGCCGCTTCGCGCCTGCCAGTCCCTCCTCCTCATCCGCGGTGAAGATCAGCCGCAGCGGACCATGGTCCGCGCCGGAGAAGACCAGATACATGGCAGCGGCCAGTCCGATGCCGCAGTCAGCCCCCAGACTGCTGCGGCCGTCTGTGCAGAGCCAGCCGTCCTTCAGCACCGTGACGATGGGGTCCTTTTCCGGGCAGTAGTCCGCTGCCCCCACACAAACCATGTCCGTATGGGCCTGCAGGGCAATGCGCGGAGCCTTCGCGCTGCCGCAGGTCGCCGGCACATCACAGATCAGGTTGTTGGCCGCATCCAGCTCCGGCGCAAGGCCAAGACCACGCAGCCGGGCCGCCAGTGCCTCTGCCACAGCCCGCTCCTGCCGGGAGGGCCTTGGGATGGCCGCCAGATATTCAAATTCCTTCAGGACACCCTGTGTTACAGGATCCATTGGGATCACCTCTCAATCAGTTTCCGTCTGCCCATAGTGTAACACTCCGGCGGCAGGTCTTGCAAGCAGAGAATGAGAACGCCCTGAGGGGCACTCTGTCCTTTTCTCCCGGCAGGCGCTTCTGTACAATTCTCCCCTGCAATGCTATAATAGGCTTTGAATTTGCCAGACAGGCCGACCCTGCCGGGCCGGCTGCGCAGAACCTGAACCGGAAGGAAATGAACCACATGGAAAACAAAGAAGAACTTTTTCGCCGTCTGATGGCCCGCTCCAACCGCCCCGGCAACCTGACCCGGGATATCGGCATGACGGTGACAGAACTCCGTGACAATGTCGCTGTTGGAAAGATCATGTTCGCGGAAAACAGTGTCAACCCCAGAAAGATCGTGCATGGCGGTGCCCTGTTTGGGGTGATGGACCAGCTGGGTGGGCTTGCCGCCTGTACCACAGGCTATGGTGTTGTCACCATCAACGGCAGCATCGACTTTCTACGTGCCGCACTCCCGCTGGAGCCCATGACCTGTACCGCAACCGTCCTGAAGCCGGGGCACCGCGTCACCACCTGCGAGGCGGTGATCGTCGGTGATGAGAGCGGCAAGCTGATCGCCAAGGGCAGCTTTGCCTACTGCATGATGGAGGAGCTGAAGGTAACCGTCGGCGAGGTCTGCAAATAGGTGCACTGCCGGTCAGGGCAAACGCCGCCGGAGCGGCCTTCAGAAGCCGCATAACATTAAAAAACGGGCGCGGGCCAAAAGCCCGCGCCCTTATCATAGCTTACAGAGCCCTTGCGGTCATTCCTGCTTTTCAGCCGGAGCGGCCGGGAAGCCCTCGGGAGGCGTAAAGCCCTCAGGCGGTGCAGGGAAGCTGCCATCCTCGCCGGGTGCCGGGAAGCCCTCGGGAGGCGTAAAGCCTTCGGGAGGGGTAAAGCCCTCAGGCGGTGCAGGGAAGCTGCCGTCCTCACCGGGTGCCGGGAAGCCCTCGGGAAGCTTGCCGTCCTCAGGCGGCTTAAAGCCCTCAGGCGGTGCAGGGAAGTCTCCCTTGCCCTTCTTGCCCTTTTTCCCCTTCTTGCCGGGGAAGCCGCCACCGGGGAATCCGCCACCGGGGAAGCCACCGGGGAAGCCACCGGGGAAGCCGGAGTTCTGCTCCTGTGCAGGCTCCTCCTCGGCAGTCGCGCCGATGAACTGGGAATTGTAAAGATCGTAGTAGAAGCCCTTCGCGTCCAGCAGGGACTGGTGGTTGCCCTGCTCGATGATGGTACCGTTGTTCATGACAAGGATCACATCGGCATCGCGGATGGTGGAAAGGCGGTGCGCAATGACAAAGCTTGTACGGCCGTCCATTAGCTTCTGCATGGCGCGCTGGATCAGAACCTCGGTACGGGTATCGACAGAGGAGGTTGCCTCGTCCAGGATCAGGATGCTGGGGTTGGACAGGAAGGCGCGGGCGATGGTCATCAGCTGCTTCTGACCCTGAGAGATGTTGGTGGCATCGTCATTGATGACGGTGTCATAGCCCTCGGGCAGCGTCTGGACAAAGTGGTCCACATAGGCCATCTTCGCCGCCGCGATGATCTCCTCCTCTGTGGCTTCCTTGCCGCTGAGGGAGTTGTAGCCATAGGCGATATTGTCACGGATGGAGCCGCTGAACAGCCATACATCCTGAAGGACCATACCGATCTGGGCACGGAGCTCCTCTCTGGGGATGGAGCGGATGTCGGTGCCGTCAATGGTGATCTTACCGGCGTTCACCTCATAGAAGCGCATCAGCAGGTTGACCAGCGTGGTTTTGCCGGCGCCGGTGGGGCCGACGATGGCGACCTTTTCACCGGGACGGACAGTCAGGTTCAGGTCCTTGATCAGGTCGGTGCCCTCTTTATAGGAGAAGTCCACATGCTCAAAGCTGATAACCTTGGGATTCACCAGCTTGTCGATGGGATCGATGTCCTCAACGCCCTCCTCCTCGTCCAGCAGCTCGAAGACACGCTCTGCGGAGGCGATGGTGGACTGGATGGTAGACGCGATGGAGGCTGTCTGGGTGATGGGCTGCATCAGCTGCTTGGAATAGGTGATGATGGCAGTCACCGCGCCCAGGGTGATGACGGTGCCGAAGGGGCCGCCCTTAATGATCCACATACCGCCGAGGATACAGACTGCAACATAGTTCAGGTTGTTGACCACGGACATGGCCGGCTGGATCACACCGGAGATGAAGGCAGCCTTGAAGGAGGACTGGAAGAGGATCTCATTCTCAGCCTCAAAGGCATCCAGAGCGGCCTGCTGGCGGCCAAAGAGCTTGACGACCGTATGGCCGGTGTACATCTCCTCGATCTGGCCGTTCAGGTTACCGGTAGAGCTCCACTGGGTGGTGAAATAGCCCTTTGCCTTAGAGGCGATGACCTTGGTCAGCAGGAAGCAGATGACAACTGTGACCAGAGAGATGCAGGTTAAGAGGACATTCAGCCGCAGCATGAAGTAGAGAACGGAGACCAGCGTGATGATGGCGGAGATAATTTGGGTCAGGGCCATCTGCAGGGTCATGGAGATGTTTTCCACATCGTTTGCCACACGGGAGAGGATATCGCCGCGGGAATGGCTGTCGAAATACCTGATGGGCAGCTTGCGCAGCTTCTTATCGATCTGGCTGCGCATATCATAGACCATGCCCTGAGAGACATCGATCATGATATACTGCTGCAGCAGGTTACACAGGACGCTGACCGCGTACAGGGCACCGACGATCAGGGCCACATGGCGCAGACCCGCAAAGTCCATGCCGCCGGTTCCGGCGTTTTTCGCGTTGACGCCCTCTGTAATGATATCCACGATCTTTGCGAGGACGGTGGGGGCGTAGGTGTTTGCGATGGTATAGATGATCGTCATGACAAAGGTCAGGATGATCAGGGGGAGCTGTGGCTTCAGCAGGCCCACAAGCCGGCCCAGAGTGCCCTTGAAGTCATTTGCTTTTTCATCAGAGGAGATGAAGCGTGCTCCCGGTCCGCCTCCATGGCGCTGGTGGCGCTTCTGTTCAAGCTCCCGGTTTTCTCTCTCGATATCTTCACTTGCCATAATTTACGCCACCTCCTCTGCACTCAGCTGGCTGAGAACAATCTCTCTGTAGACCTCACAGGATTCCATGAGCTCCTTGTGGGTACCGATGCCGGCGACCTTGCCCTCATCCAGGACAATGATGCGGTCCGCACCCATAACGGTTGTAACACGCTGCGCGACGATCAGCACTGCAGCGGCCTTTGTTTCCTTTGCAAGGGCCTGACGGAGCTTTGCGTCTGTCTTGAAGTCCAGGGCAGAGAAGCTGTCGTCAAAGATATAGACATCCGGCTTGCGGATGATGGCACGGGCGATGGCCAGACGCTGACGCTGACCGCCGGAGACGTTGGTGCCTCCCTGAGAGATGGTGCTCTCCAGCTTCTGGGGCTTTTCGGAGACAAAGTCCTTACCCTGCGCAACCTCCAGCGCTGCCCACATCTCATCCTCGTTTGCGTCAACCTTGCCGTACTGCAGGTTGCTGGCCACGGTGCCCTCAAACAGCAGGGCCTTCTGCGGCACAACACCCAGATGGCTGCGGAGCTCTGCCTGGGATACCTGACGGACATCAATGCCGTTGATCAGGACCGCGCCGCTGCTGACATCATAAATTCTTGGGATCAGGTTGATCAGGCTCGACTTGCCGGAGCCGGTGGAGCCGATGATCGCAGTGGTCTCGCCGGGGTTCGTCTTAAAGCTGATATGCTCCAGAACAGGACGGTCGGAGCCGGGATAGCAGAAGGACACATCGCGGAATTCCAGGCTCTGGAAGCTGCCCAGTGTCTTTTCCTCGTCGGCAGCGTCCTCAATGGAGGGCTCATGCTTCAGCACCGCGTCAATACGGCCGATGGATGTCATGGCTCTGGGAATCATGTTCATCATCATGGAGGAAGCCATGACGCTCATGAGGATCTGCATCAGGTAGGTGACAAAGGCGGTCAGGGCACCGATCTGCATGCTGCCGTTGTCGATGCGGATGGCGCCGAAGTAATAGGCTGCCAGCGTGCCGATGTTCATGATCAGGGTGACCATGGGCATCAGGATGTTCATCAGCTTCTGGGCATGCACGGCAATGCGGCGCATCTCGCGGTTGGCCTCGTCATAGCGCTCCTCCTCGTAGTCCGCACGGACAAAGGCGCGGATGACGCGGATACCGCTGAGCTTCTCGCGGAGGATCTGGTTCAGCACGTCCACCTGCTTCTGCTGCTTCTGGAACCAGGGATGGCTGCGGGTGGTGGTGAAATAGACAAAGACCGCGATGATGGGAACGATGAAGAGCAGGATCGCGGACAGGCCCACATCCTGCTTCAGGCACATGATAATGCCGCCGATCAGCAGGATGGGCGTGGTGATGATGGTACGCAGCAGCATCTGCATCATCTGCTGGATCTGGTTGACATCGTTGGTGGTACGGGTGATCAGGGACGGGGTGCCGAAGGTATCCAGATCTGCCTGTGAGAAGGACTGCACCTTGGTAAAGAGGGCAAGACGCATGTCACGGCCATAGGCCAGGGATGCCTTGGTGGAGAAGTAGGTAGTACCGAGGGTACATGCACCTACCAGAATTGCGACCAGCAGCATCAGCACACCGTAATAGAGGATCTGGCTGATATCATTCTGCATAACGCCCTTATCAATGATCTTCGCATTGATATCCGGCAGGAAGAGGTCGCTGAAGGACTGTGCGGCGATGAAGATGACCGTCAGGATCACAGCCTTCCAGTAGGGCTTCAGAAATTTGAAGAAGGTCTTCAAAGAGTATCACTCCTTTGGGGGAAATTTGTCCGGCCCGGCACTGACCGAGCGGATGTTTGTACCGAGCCGCGCCAGCAGCTCGTTCAGCTTGTCAAAATCTGACTGCGTAAAGCCGTCGAAGCAGGTTGCAAAGTAATTGTCGACGTCCTTATGCGTCTCTTCTTCCATGGCAATGGCCGATTCTGTAGGATAGATGCGGTAAACACGCTGGTCCACAGGATCTGGACGGCGGTCGATATAACCGGCCTTTTCCATTTTCTGCAGCATGACGGTGGTGGTCGCACGCTGAATGTGCAGCTCATCACCCAGCTGGCGCTGACTCATGCCGGGGTTGTGTATAATGGCCTTCAGGGCATTACTCTGTGCCGGGGACAGCCCGCCGGTCGCAAGGATCGAGCTGAAGGTCATATGGTGCAGCCGGCCGATAAACTCGATCCGGCGCATAGCGGCAAAGGACTGGGGCTCTCCCTCCGGTGCGTGGTCATCATCGACCGCATCGTGCTGGATGGGCGGGGCCGACGGGCCTCTGCCATGGCCGTCCGGGCCGATGTCTGGGTGCCATTCATCGTCCCTGTGTTTCATGTACGGATGCTCCTTTCGATCATTTCAATTTAAAAAATGTTATTAGACAAACTGTTAATTCGCTAACTGTTACTTCACTTACAATTAGCGTACTAACAATACTATAACATTCCATGAATGTCAAGACATTTTCTGCGCTTTCTTCTGTTTTTCCGCGTTTTCCGTGTTTTCCGCGTTTTCCGTGTTTTCCGCGTTTTCCGTGTTTTCCGCGTTTTCCGCATTTTCCGCGTTTCTCCCCGGCTGCCCGCATGCTCCTTCCCGCTGCCGGGCGGAGCAGGGACTCTCACATTAAAACATGTGCCCGCCGGGCCCACCACCACGCAAAAGCACCGGTCCATTTCGGGCCGGTGCTTTGTGCGCCTTATTCTGTATATCCGGGTGTCCTGTCGGCGATCTTCAGGAATATGAAGCCGAGCAGGAAGAAAACCGCCAGCGAAGCAACCGCAATGTTGATGGAATAGCCGGCAAGCTTGATGGCGCCAAGCACTGCGGAGCCGAGGAAGGACGCGCCCTTAGAGAAGATGTCATAGATCCCGAAATATTCTCCGGAGTTTTCCGGCGGGATGATCTTTGAAAAATAGCTGCGGGACAGGGACTGGATGGAGCCCTGGAACATGCCGACACCGAGGGCCAGAAAGGCAAACCCCACCAGAGAATGCAGGGTCAGGGCGTACAGGCAGACACAGAAGTAGCCGACGATGCATACCAGGATCAGGGTAACGGCATCGTACTTCTTCGAGAGCCTTGCGAAGATCAGTGAAAACGCAAAGGCGACGACCTGGGTCAGCAGCAGTACGACCACCTGCCCCACCGTGCTGAGGCCCAGATCGGTGCCGACATTGATGCAGTTATCGATGATGGTTCCCACGCCGTCGATGTAGAGGAAGAAGGCCAGCAGGAAGAAAAACACCTTGTGGTCCTTCAGACAGATCTTCCGGAGGGTACCGAAGATCTGCCGGAAAACGCGGCGGACAGCGCCCTTCTCCTCAGAGGCGTAATAGTGCTGCTGATAGGACTTCAGCAGTGGGACCGTAACCACAAACCACCAGACCGCGGTGACCCCGAAGCCGATGATCTTTGAGACGCTGTCCGGCAGGACCTTCAGCATATCCGGCCCGAGCACATAGGCCAGCAGTGCAAGCAGGAAGGGGGCACAGGAGCCGATATAGCCCCATGCGAAGCCGTAGGTAGACACCTCATCCATGCGGTCCTCCGTTGTGATGTCCACCAGCATCGAATCGTAGATGACCTGCGACAGCGCATAGGAAATCTTCGAGATGATATACACAAGCAGGAAGAGGAACCATCCTGATACGAAGCCGTTGAGCAGGCAGCCGAGTACGCCAATGGCCACGGCGGTGGTAAAATAGAATTTTTTGCGGTCCTTATGGTCTGTCAGGACGCCGACGATCGGCCCCAGCAGCGCGACCACAATGGTGACCAGCGAGGTTCCCAGGGCCCAGTAGGCCGTGGCCCGGTCTGAAGTGATCTGTCCGGGCGCATCGCCGATGGCCAGTGCCTTAAACCAGATCGGGATCAGAGAGCATGCAAGCATCGTAAATGCAGAGTTTCCCACATCGTACAGGATCCAGGCCCGTTCCGTTCCTGTGAGCTTCGTTTTTCCGTTCTCCTTCATTGCGTTCACCTCAATCGTGTACTGTTGAATTACGGCTTTGTTCCTTCAAAATCATAATCGAAATAGGCTTCGGCTTCCTCGGTCCCGGCGAGGATGCCCATCAGGTTCCGTGCCAGCTCCGGGTAGATCGCAAGCGCCTGCGCGTAGAACTCCTCCAGCCTGCCACATACCCCGCTGCAGGCAGGGTCTTCCTTTCCGCCGGTAAAGAGGTCCTCAAGATGGCCGGGGATCTTCAGGCCACGGCACAGAGCCCGCGTCAGGGCCCGTTTTACGCCTGTCGGCGAATAGAGGATCCCCATCACCCGCCGCTGGCTGCGGATCGAGGACAGCACCTGCTCCGTGCTGAACTCAAAGAACCGCGCGATGATCTCCGCTGTCCGGCGGGAGGGCCGGAGCAGGGCATTCCGGTTCACACGGTCCGGATCCTTCCCATCCTTCCGCATGAGAAAGGCTTCATACTGTGCCTCCATATGATTGTGCGACAGTCCCGGGCGGTCCATACCGTTGATATAGGCATGGCATGCGGAGTCCAGCGCGAAGTGCGCCAGGAAGCCGAACAGGTAGGCCGTCATCGCGTCCCGATCCTCCCCGGCTCTGTAAACAGGCGCACACCGCCGGAAGAACTCCCCGCCTGTATGATGATGCAGCTCCGAACCGAAGCGGTTCACCGGATTTTTGCCGAAGGGATGATAATAGAAGAAGATATCCGGCCCGTGGACGCCGAAGTCAAAGACATCCCGGTACGCCAGACAGGCGCTGCGGATCTCCTCCGGCAGTACCTGAAGGCAATCCCCGCCAAAGCGGTAATGTGCATATGCAGCAGGCATATCAGCCACCTCCTGAGTGAAAAAGCCGACTTCAGAAGCATCGGTCAACAGTATCTTATCACATCGATGGCGGATCCTGCTTAAAAATTTCATCCATCCGTCTGAAAAAGCCTGTTTTTTTCTGAAAATATGCACAGGCCACAGATTCCCGGCCAGCAGACAATAAAAATCCACAGCAGAGCCGGGGCTCCGCTGTGGCAGAAGATCGTTTTTCGTTTTTTCGTTTTTTCGTTTCTTCCCTTACTCGCTGTCCGCTTCAGGGGGGCAGGCTTCCCCGTCCGTCTGCTTTCCGGCGCTTCTGCGGTCCCGGAGCCGTCCGGCAGCCCGGTCATAGAGGCGGCCAGGGCGGAAGAGCAGCGCAGCGCCCGGGATCTTTTCTGCCAGCACCGCGATCAGCAGGCAGACAAGCGTGCTCAGGATAAAGTTGATGATGGCATGGACCCAGGGCACTGTAATGCCCGCCCAGGTCAGCATGGACCGGAGCCCTGCCGTGAAGAAGGTGTGCAGCAGGTAGAGCTCCAGACTGTATTTGCCGCAGATCCGGAAGACCGGGAAGGCAGCGAGCCTCGGCAGCCGGTAAAAGGCCCAGATCAGAGCATAGCTGGAGGTCAGGGCGATCATAAAGCTCCAGTTGGAATACCAGGTCCGCGGGTGGTTGCAGAAAAAGTACAGGGTGGCATTGGACAGGAACATCAGGCTGATGCCGTAAAGTCTGTGACCCTTCAGCACAGCACGGTACCGGCACAGCAGGCTGCCCATCATAAAGAAGGGGAAATGATAGAGAACCCGGTAGAGGGTCAGGTGGTACCAGTTCAGGTGGTCTCCCAGCACTGTAATAGCCAGCCCGCCGAAGAAGAGCGCCCACAGGGGGCTGCGCCTGGGCATGCCGGTAAGGCCCGCGATGACATAGAAGATAAAGAGCACATACAGATACCAGAAGTTCCCCAGCGGCACCACAAGCAGGTTCTTCAGGTCCTCCAGCGAATAGGTCTCGTTGACCAGGCCGGGGACAAGGGCCTTGACACACCACTGCAGCAGTGCGAACACGATGTACATCCAGGCGATGCTGAAGAGCTGCCTGAAATACCGCTGCCGCCGCAGCTGTCCCTCCTGCCAGTAGGCAAGGGTGAAGGTGAAGCCGCTGAGCAGGAAGAAGAGCGGCATATGGAAGCTGTAGATCCAGGTGCGGACCCGGTAGATGCTCCAGAAGGCACTGCCGAACATCCGGGCATCCAGATAGCCGCTGAGCACATGCCCCAGGATCACCAGCAGGATTGCGAAGCCCTTGATCCCATCCAGCCATTCCTCCCGGCTCCGGCTTCCTGTGGAGACTGCGGGTACAGGCTTGTTAGAGGACTCAGCCATCATGCCTGCGCACCTTTCTGACGATCGAGAGCACCAGTTCTTTAAAATAGGCAAATTCCTTTGTCCAGAAGAACATGGCAAAGAGCATCACATTGGGGACGATCATGCAGATGAGAAACCGCGGGATCAGGGAAAGCAGGGAATAGCCGACCCGGTTACAGAGCCAGGTGGTAACAAGACATGCCAGAAAGCCCGGGATCGTGCTGGTAAAGAAGCGGATGAAATAATCCTTCAGCGGCGCCCGCAGCACATGGTTGTAAAGGACCTTGGGCTCCACCCAGAAGCTGGTGGTGACCGTGGAGACCAGCGTACCCAGGAAGATGCCCGCTATGCCCATGCGCTTTGCCAGCAGGATAGAGGCCACCAGATTGATGGCAGATTCAAACAGGGGCTTATAGCGGTCATGCCAGAAGGCACCTGCCGCGTCCCGGAAGGTCAGGGCCGGGCGGCGCATGCCGTACATATAGAAGTTGATGACCAGAATGTAGAGCGTCATATCATCCAGCAGCCAGCCATGGTTTCTGAGCCAGAGGAACTCGATAAAGGGGTGCATCAGGTTCAGCAGGCAGATGGAGCAGAAGGTATAGAGCCAGAAAGCAAAGAAAAAGACATTGTGGAAGGTTTCCAGCAGGTGCTCCCGGTTCCCGTCCGCAATGGAGGCGGTCAGGTTGCCCACGCTGGCCACGATCGACTCAAAGAACTGGTTGGTCACCGTCTGCAGCGGGTGGATGATGGTGTAATAGTTGTTGTAAAGTCCGGCTGTGGCAAGGCCGATCAGCTTGGAGATCAGGATGTTGTCCGTGGAGTTTACCACCACGGCGCCCACCTTGTGCAGGCTCATGGCGCCCACACTGCGGAAGATGGAACGGGATTCCTCCCTGTCCAGAGGCCTTACGTCCTTATCCCGCAGGTAGGGGTACATCCTGTCGGCCTTACGGGCCAGCAGGAAATTCTCCGTCCAGGTGGAGATCACCTGCAGCACCAGGAAGATCACATAGCTTTTTGTCAGGGCCAGGAAGATGATCTGTGCAACGTTCAGCACAAAATAGAAGGTATAGTGGACCGCGGTCTCAATATATTTTTTCTGGTCGCAGACAATGACACTCCGTTTGTAGGAATAGAAATAGGAGATCACGGTGTTTGCCACAAACAGCAGGTAAATGGTGTTCAGATGCGGGATGTCCGGCACCTCGTCCATGAAGACGGTATAAAAGGGCAGGAAGATCAGGCCCAGTGCCGCAATGCAGAGACCGATGGTGATATAGGCCTTTTTATAGAAGGCCATGTAGCTTTTGATCCGCTCGGTATCCTGCTCGGCCAGAGGCCTGTAAAGCCGGTAGGCCATGGCAGGCCCGACCCCCAGCTCCACCAGTGACAGCATGGTCAGCACATTGGTAAACAGGCCGTTCAGGCCCAGGTAGGTCTGGTTCAGATAGTGCAGGAAGAAGACGCGGGCAAGCAGGTTTACCAGAATGCCGCCGAGCTGTCCCAGCATTGCCGCCATGATATTGCGTATGGAATTCTGTGTACGTGCCATTGCTTCAACTCCTTTCATGCGTTGACCCGGGACAGGGTCCTGTCCCCTGCCTCGATAAATTCGGCGATGTGCCAGCCCAGCAGCACAAGTGCATAGATCATGATCCCGTTGGAATCCAGATAGGATTCCATGCTGGTCATCACAGCGCAGGCCATGAGCCCCGCGGCCATCAGGCAGGCATAGGGGTGGCGGCGGTGGACCAGCAGTGGCCCGACAGAGACCGCCAGCGCCAGCAGAAAGCAGACCAGCGCGCAGATGCCGCCCTCCATGGGTACCTCCAGCAGGGCGTTGTGGGCGTGATAATATTTTCCCTTGCGCAGGCGGTAGACCTTGCCGTACTGGGCAAGGCCCCAGCCCAGCCAGGGCTGCTTCAGGATGGCCTCCTCGGCGGCATCCCAGATATCCGTGCGTCCTGTAAAGGAAAGGCCCTTGTGCAGGACGCCCTCAATAAAGAAGGCAAAAAGGTTCTGCAGCCGGAAGATCACAATGCCCCAGAAGAGGCCAAAACCGGCCAGCATGGAGGTAAGCCCGTTAAAGAGGACCTCTGCCCGTGTTTTATAGAAGAACAGAAGAAAGAGCAGCATGACGCCGAGTCCCATGATGCCGGTGGTGGACCAGGTCAGCAGCAGGTTCATGGCCGCGCAGCCCACAAGGAACCAGCTGAGCAGGGTGCACCTTCCCCACAGCAGCTCGCTGCGGAGCACGGTGATGACCATATAGGGCACCAGAAAGGGGGCAAGGAAATTGTCAATGCCCATGAGATGGTAGACATAGGAGAAGGTGCCGCCCCGGCAGATCCCCGCGGGGTAGATGCACAGCAACACCAGATTCGACAGCATGACCACCGTCAGCGGGTAGAAGAGCATGTCCAGTACCATCTCCGGCCCGTCTGCCAGACTGAGCTCCACCAGCAGGAAGAAGGATACCAGCGTGACAACATAGTTCATGAGGAACCAGTAGTTGCGCCCGTTCAGGACGGTGGAGACCGATACAAAGAACAGGTAGCCGCACAGCAGCAGCAGCACCGGTGAGGGCCGTTTCCGCCGGACAAGCAGCCGCCATGCGTAAAGCAGGCAGGCCACCGCCGCGGACAGCAGACGCCAGCAGTTGACCAGTGTTTCGGCGGTCTCCGTCCCCTCCAGCACGCCCAGGATCGAGGGCTTGAAATAAGGGGCGGCCAGCAGGACCCAGAATACGATATGAACTGTCCGGTTCCGGAAAAAGGGCCGGTCCGGCAGCGCTTTCAGATAAGCCATCAGCTTCGCAGGGTTCATGGTGACCTCCCGGGGCAATCAGTGACCGCTGAGCTTTTTCATCAGGAAAGCGCTCAGATGCTTACAGTTCAGCAGGATCAGCGGACGGTAGATCATGTATTTGAGTTTTTCCTTTTTGGAAAGGAAGGGGGATGTAAAAAGCTCCCGCCGCCAGGTGCGCATTTCGCCCAGGTATGGCTTTACCATCGCCCGGCTGCCGCCGATGACGGCATGAAAGAACAGGTCCCGGACACCCTTCTGGTACTTCATCCGGGCCAGTGCCTGCACCTCCGGTGTGGAAGCTTCCGCGCTCTCCGCGATCCTCCGGCGGGCTGTCAGCTCTGTCAGCTTCCGCTCGTTCATGGCACCGTACATGGCGCCGCCGGTGCGGACAGAATAGCTGTAAAAGGGCGCGCAGGTAAAGGCCGCGGTCTGTACGCCGGAGCGCAACAGGTATTCCCCGTCCTCCACAATATGCAGGGTCTCGTCAAAGCGGAGCAGGCTGCCGTCCGGCCCGGTCAGGGCCTCACGCCGGAAGAGCTTGTTCCACACCACGGTGGTAAAGCCGTCCGGCCGCAGCAGCTCCGTAAGGAAGCCGTCCCGGTCTGTTGTGAACACGCCCCGGTCCTTCGGGGGCATGGTGTCCCTTACGCCGGAGGCCTCATAGATCCGCGTAAAGCCGCACACGGCCACATCGGTGCCGTATTTCTCCAGCAGCTCCGCAAGGGCGCAAAAATACCCCGGCGCAAGCATATCATCTGCGTCGGAGAAGCCGATATAATCACCATCTGCCACCTGCAGGGCACGGTTCCGGTTGGCACTGACTCCCAGATTGGGGCCGGATACCACCGTGATACAGGGATGCGCTGCCTGCAGCTCCGCAGCGATCTGCGGGCTTGCGTCGGTGGAGCCGCCCTCCGCCAGGATCAGCTGCAGGTTGTCCCAGCCCTGGGCCAGAACAGACGCGACCATATCCCGCAGGTAGGGCTCTGCGTTGTAGATCGGAACGATCAGGCTGATGCGCTTCAACTTTTCAGCTCCTGCTTGATCTTGGTGGTGGAGATCTCCGGGGTACGGGGCAGATAAACCACCTCGCACTGCTCCTTCAGAAAGTCAAATTTTCCTTCCCAGTCGTCGCCCATGACAAAGGTATCCACATGATACATGGCGACATCCTCTTTCTTCTGGTCCCAGTTTTCCTCCGGAATGACCAGATCCACATAGCGGATGGCCTCCAGCAGGCTCTTGCGCTCTTCATAGCTGAAGTAGCAGACCTTGTTCTTCTGGTTCAGGTTAAATTCATCGGTGGAAAGGGCAACGATCAGATAATCGCCAAGGGCCTTCGCCCGGCGCAGCAGGTTGATGTGGCCGTAGTGCAGCAGATCAAAGGTTCCGTAGGTAATTACTCGTTTCATAGTCAGTCCTCTTCAGCTTCCTCCCCCACGACGGTGCCATGCTTGTTCTGCTCGGCAGTGGGGGGTGGTGTCATATAGTCGCCGTACATCTGTGTCAGCACAGTGTCATAGTCGGCGGGCGCGGTCAGGGTCAGGGTCTCAAAGGGATATTCGGCAGTCGTGTCATAGATTGCCTTCGGGAACATCTCCCGGAATTTATAGGCTCCCATAAAATTGACCACGGCATCGGCGGTCTCATAGGGATATTTTCGCAGGCAGCGGTCGATGAGCTCCATACGGTGGGGCGTATCAAGGGTCTGCTCCAGATGCAGATGCTTCCCCACGGCGATCAGGATCCGCTCATGCAGGGGCCGGTGGGCCAGTCCCACGGCCACCACCTCGGAAAACTGGCTGAATTTCAGCATCATCCGCAGGTAGAGCAGTCTGTATTTGTGGAAGAAGACACCAATGCGGTGCTTCGGCATACCGTCCAGCGGGAACAGATCCACCCAGGCGGCACGGGTCTTGGCCACCTCCGCCGAGGTGTCAAGGATCTCAAAGGCGGGGTCCACCACCTGTGCGGGATAGTAGGGCATGGTCGGGTCAGCGCGAAAATGGCGCAGCCGGTACTGCGGAGGCAGCTCCTTTGGGGCAAGCTCCAGAAATTTTTCATAATCGGACCGGGAGAGCGCCAGGTCTACATCGTCATCCCAGGGGATAAAGCCTCTGTGCCGCACAGCGCCCAGGAAGGTACCGCCCATCATGTAAAGGGTGAACCCATGGGCTTCACATACCTCCGTCACGGCACGGACAATCTCCAGTTCACAGAGCTGAAGCTCTCTCAGGGTATGTGCCATGGTGCTGCTCCTTTCACGGGCATAGGCCCGGCCTCATCGGCGGATGAATTTACGTTTTAAGAAGGCTGTGCCCTTTTTCAGCCAGTTCTGGTCCTCCATATACATGACCGGGATCTCCGTATAGCCGATGTCATTGGCAGTCAGCCAGATGTCCAGCAGGCGCTCGCTTAAAAAGCCGAACACCCGGGCATCATAGGCGCTGTAGGAGGAGGTATCGATGGCCGCCTCCACCTGAAAGAGGATGTCAAAGAGCCAGCTGCAGTAGTGGTCAAAGATATCGCGGCGCATGAGGAACATATTATAAATGTGGGTCCGGGTGGTCTTCTTCAGCTGCGCGGCAGCCGCGGCATAGGCCTCGGACTGCTGTGATACCAGCTGCAGGGCAAGGTCCAGCGGCTCCGCCGGATGGGCGTGCACATACTGGTTATAGACGGTCTCGATCAGGTAATTCCGCTTCTTCGGCAGGACCACCGGGGACTGCATCAGCAGCTCCTCTGCCTGCGACGAGGTCAGGATCGAGGCCCATTTATCCTTGCCGGGCTTCAGGCTGAAATAGCGCCGGTAATGGCAGAGACCGACATAATCCGCCTCGAGGTTCTTCCAGGCCCAGTAGATGCCTGTCAGCTCGCAGAAGGAGGGGTTTTTCAGGGAAATGCTGTCGCCGGTATCGTCCCCCTGAAAGCCAAGGTCAAGGTTCTTGCCGGCCTTGCCCACGTGCAGGGGCAGGTACATGCCGTCCTCCGGCATACGGTAAGCCTTATGGGCGGCAACCAGGATTCTGATCTTCATGAAGCATGCTCCCTTCCGGGCTTATTTCGCGCCGTCCATACGGACAACGGCGCCAAAGGTCTTCAGCAGGATCTTCAGGTCCAGCAAAAAGCCCCTTTCGCGGACATAACGGAGCTCCAGTGCCTGTCGGGCTCCGTCCTGATAGGTGATGTTGCTGCGGCCCGAGGCCTGCCAGAGGCCGGTGAGGCCGGGCTTGCAGGACAGCAGCAGTGCGCGGTCCTCGCCGTAGAGCTCGGTCTCCTCCTGCAGGACGGGACGGGGCCCCACCAGGGAAAGCCTGCCGCTGATGATATTAAAGAGCTGCGGGAGCTCGTCAAGGCTGGTCTTGCGGAGAAAACGGCCCACGGAGGTAATGCGGGGATCGCGCTCCAGCTTGAAGTTCACGCGGTATTCCTCCAGCTCCTCGGGTGTGAGCATATCCTCCAGACGGTCGGCCCCCAGCTTCATGCTGCGGAACTTGTAAACGGTGATCGGTCTGCCGTGGAGGCCCACACGGGGTGCCTTGTAGAAGACCGGGCCGTGGTCATTGGCCCAGACGGCAATGGAGATCCCCAGCAGCACCGGTGACAGCACCACAGCCGCGATCAGGGAAACGCACAGATCAAACAGACGCTTTACAGCGTCATAAACGGGACGCCGGTGGAAGCCGGCCACGGTATTGTGCTGATCGTCCACGGTGTCACCTCCCCATTCAGCATTCTGCAGCGGAGCGAGAAAATGCTACTCCGTCAATTCTCTATCATAGTCCGAAATCGTGCTTTTGTCAATATAAGAGGGCACTTCCGCAGATGGGCTGCCCGTTACCGTGTCCCCGTCCGCTGCCTGCCGGCGGGCGGCCTTCTCTTCCTTTTTCCGTGCCCGCAGGCTGCGGAAGAAGCCCGTCAGCAGATGGGCGCAGGGGGCCTCCAGCACGCCGGAAATGATCTCCGGCCGGTGGTTATAGGGCAGGTCCGTCAGGTTGATGACCGACCCCATGGACCCTGCCTTGGGATCCGGGGCACCATAGACCACCACGGGGATCCGGGCGTTGATGATGGCGCCGGTGCACATGGGGCAGGGCTCCAGCGTGACATAGAGCCGGCACTGCCAGAGCCGCCAGCCGCCCAGGGTCCGGCAGGCCTCATCGATGGCGGTCAGCTCCGCATGGGCAAGGGCGTTTTTGCCGGTCTCACGGCGGTTATAGCCCCGGCCCACAATGGCACCGTCCTTTGTGATCACGCAGCCGATGGGCACCTCTCCCAGCTTTTCCGCCTCCCGGGCCAGCAGGATGGCCTCCTCCATAAAGCGTTCGTCCTCTGTCATTGTATGCACCTGCCCCTCCCGTCATCCGTGTACCCTGATTGTAGCCGATTGCGGCATAAATGTCAAAACCGCGATCGTCTGTGTGCAAATCGGAAATTGAAAGGCGCTCAGGTTGTAATTACCTTTAAAATGTGTTATTCTAAACCTGTATTATCATTTGGAGTGTGACAGATGAAGAAAGTTTTTTTCTCCCTGTTTTTTATATGGCTCTTTCTGATGCCTGCTCTGGCGGATTTCACGGTTGACAGTGTCACCTTCACCGCCGATGTGCAGGAGAACGGAGCCGCACAGGTCAGTACCCTGACACAGCTGACCTTTGATACCCTGACCGAGTCTCTGGAGGTCCCCCTGCCAAATGGCACCATCAGTGAGCTGACCGCCGCCGACAGCCGTGTCACCCTGACCGAAACCGCGGACGGGCCGGTCGCGCTGGTAAACCCGACCGTGGGCTTTTCGGGCACAACCTCGATTTTTATGACCTACAATCTGGCAGCGGATTTTGAAACCGACGACGAGACCGGCGTGATCTTCACCATGAACATGCTGAGCTCCCGCTGGGGAAAGGCCATCGGTGCCATCAGCTTCCAGATCAACCTGCCGGGCTCCTATACCGAGCAGACCGAGGCCTGGACCATGGAGCCGCAGATCATCAGCGGCTATTATGACACGCTGGATGGCGTTGACTGTAATCTGGAGGTCAGCGGCAACAGCATCTCCGGCTATGTCTCCAACCGTATGGCCTATGATTCCATCAAGCTGCAGGTGGTCCTGCCCTCCGGCTATTTCAAGGTACGCCAGAAGGCCACCATCGCCTCCATCTCCATCAGCTACACCGCCATCGGCATGGCCGCCGTCCTGCTGCTCTGCTTCCTCTACTGGTTCGCAAGGCTCCATACCCATGGTCAGACCGAGGTTTCCCAGCGCATGCTGGCACCGGAGGGCCTGCTGCCCTCCCAGCTGCCACTGGCACTGGACGGCAAAACCATATACATTCCCGCCCTGATCCTGGAGTGGGCCTCCCTCGGCTACATTTCCATCTACCGCAAGGGGAAAAAGAAGATCTATCTGCTGCGGAACATGCCCATGGGCAGTGAACGCAGCAAGCCGGAGCAGTGGCTCTACCGCAGGATCTTCGCCTCCGGCAAACAGGTGATCCTGAAGCCGGGCAGGTTCAGTCAGGAAGCCGCGCGTTTCTGCAGTGCTTCCCGCAAACGCGTGCGCCGGGTCCTCTTTGACCCGAAGAGCGGTAATCCCATTGTAGTCCGCTTCCCCGCCCAAGTCCTCACCGCAGTGGCGATTGGTGTCACCGTACACGCCTATCTGCCGGCCGGGCAGGTCTGGGTCCTTGCCGCAGTGGCTGCCGGCCTTGCCGGCTTCGGCTATGCCGTATTCCTGCACAGGACGCTGGTAAAGCGCGCCTCCCTCCGCTGCAAAAGCCTCCGCGAGCTGCCTGCCCTGCTGCCGGCTGCCGCGCTGATCGGCGGCGGACTCTTTGGCGGCACCGTGCTGGAGGCCGCTGTGGGCCTTATCGCCTGTTGCTTCTCCGCCATCGCGACTGCCTCCGGTCCAAGGCGCACCGAGCGTGGCCGGGATGCCCGGGCACAGACTCTGGGCTGTCTGCAGTTTTACCGCCATGTCAGCTGGCAGCGCCTGCAGCGCTTTAACGGCACCGAGGGCCGCTTCTATCAGAAGCAGCTGCCCCGTCTGGTGGCCCTGCGCTGTGACAGACAGCTGGCTAAAACCTTTGACCGCCTGCCCTGCCGCCAGCCTGAATGGCTGAGGGGCGTCCGCCTGCAGGACCGCAACGCCCAGACCCTGCAGAAGCAGGTCTCGCAGATCGTGCGGCAGCTGGAAAAGGCCTTTTCCTGATCCCGTCCCCGGAACCCGAAAAAGAGGGGACCCACAGATCCGATCCCGACGCAGCCTCTGGCTCCGTTCAGGTCACCCCGCAGAGGGCCGGCAGTCCGGCCGGGGTGCAATATCATGTTACAGGAGGAATTCATCATGGCTCTTGAGTTCAACAACCCGCTGAATCTCGGCAACAAGAAGTCCGACAACAAGACAGAAACCACCAAATCCGAAGCTGTCGGTGCCAACACCAGAAACGATATGTTCAAGAAGGTTTGCGCACTGATCCCCGGCAAGATCAGCAACAAGACCGTTGTCGAGGCATTTGAGCTGATGCGCAAAGGGCAGGGCCTTGGAAAGAAGTCCTTCCCCGAGAACGCGACCAAAAACGAAAAGAACTTTGCCCTGCACAAGGAAAAGCTGGACAAGGCAAAGGGCTACGTGGAAGACCAGAACAACTGGAAGGACCTGGCCTACGGCGAGTCCACCATGCAGTATTCCGGCTGCGAGATCTTCGCCACCTTCAACGCCATCTACAACATCACCGGCAAGCACACCATTCCCCTGCACAAGATGATCACCCAGTATGAGTCAGACGGTATGGTCCTGTCCGGCAAGTTCGGCACCGCGCCCAAGGCCATTGTTGACTTCCTCAACAAGAACGGCTTCAAGGCAGAGATGACCACTGAGGAATCCGAGTTCGACGCCATGGGCAAGAAGTCCGGCAGTCTGATCCTCACCATGTACAATGACAAGGAGGACATCTCCAAGGAAGTCCACACCGTCAACATCTCCAAGGAAAACGGCAAGTACACCGCGCACAATGTCTACTGCAACGGCAAGGTTGTCGGCCCCTACGCAACCGTTACCGAGGTCATCAAGAATATCAACGGCGGCAAGGCAAAGGGTATTTCCCTGATCGGCGTCAACAAGAAGTAAGCTTTCTTAACAGATACAATTATGGAAGGAGTTGATCAGATGCTGGTTACCGTAAAGGATTACAAGACCTCCCTGACCGGCCGCGAGGTCACCATTGATACAGGGAAGATTCAGAGCATTTATAACGGCTACGGTGTATTTGACGGCAGGTCCAATGCCGGCTGGTGCGTCGTCCTCAAGGAGAAAAACGGTATGGAAAATACCACGCTTTACGTCAGTAACGATGACGTGAAGCTTCTCCGCACAGGAAATTGATATCCGTTCCCGTATGTGGCAGGATCTGCCTGCGTTACTTTTTCTTCACACCAAAATAAGACGCTGCAGGCGGCCTCTGTAAAAGAGGCCGCCTGCGTAATTTTATTTCCGGGGCTGATCATCAGAGGCAGCCCCGGATCCTTCTACCCCGGAAGCTGACATGATCTTATTCCGGCGATCTGCGCCGTCTCACCAGTTTTCACGCAGCATATCCGCAAGCAGACTTTCACTCCAGCTGTACTCCGACAGGAACTGTCCCTGAAAGCGGTTGCTGCGGCCGCTGTCGTGGTCCAGCCAGTCGTAATAATCACAGTCAAACAGGTCTGTGTTGATAACCTGCCCGCGGGTGGTCGAAAGCAGCAGCTCGCTGAGGCCCGCCGCGCCGAGGGCATCCCGCAGGCGCCTGAGGGCATTGTAGTAGACCTTCATCTCCACATTGCTGTAGGGTCTTCCCTCCCAGAGGGTGGTATAGATCTCCTCATTGCTGATCTCTCTGCCCCGCCTTGTGACCACAAGGGCCAGGATCTCCTTGGCCTTTCCGGACAGGGGCACGGGCTTTCCGTTCTGCGTGACCAGGAACCTGCCAAAGGTCTGAATATAGACCGGCTTCTGCTGCCTCTTGGCCAGCAGGAGCATTTTTTCTGCCATCTGCATGAGGGTTCTGGATTTATAGGGCTTTACAATGTAATCGTCCGCGCCCAGCTGATTGGAATCCCGGATATAGGAATCATAGGCCGTGATAAATACGATCAGGATCTCCGGCGTCAGCCGGCGAAGCTCCTTCGCCAGCTCCAGTCCGGTCATACCGGGCATGGCAATGTCCAGCACAGCCAGATCTACCCGGTTTTCCCGGGCAAACTCCAGTGCCTGCCGGGAATCCTCAAAGGTGCCGATCACATTCAGGGCTTCGATCTCCGCGCTCTGGCGCAGGAAGCTGCGGATCATGATCGGTTCATCATCCACGACGATGGTCTTCATCATTCTGACCTCCTTGTGTTATCTGTTTCTTCCGCTGTCTTCGGGATCCGGATGGTAACGCCCGTACCGATCCCGGGGCAGCTGTCGATCTCCACCTTAGCCTGCAGCATGGTCTCAAAGCGGTAGACCGAGTTCTGAATACCGGCGGCGTCCCTTGTTCCGTTCGCCACCTCCCGGCGGACCTGCTCGTAGTCAAAGCCGACCCCGTCATCCCGGATGCAGATCTCGTGATATGCCTCATGCTCCGTCTCGGTGATGCTGACGGTCCCGCCAGAGGCACCCCGCTCATAAATGCCATGACGGACCGAATTTTCCACAAAGGGCTGGAGCCCCAGGGGGATCACCTGAAAATCCGTGGATTCCAGTGCGTACTGCACCCGCAGCTTTTCGCCGAAGCGCATCTTCTCGATGCCGATGTAGGCCCTGATATTTTCCAGCTCCTGCTCCATGGTGATCAGCGAATCGTCCGTCATGGAACGGATACAGGCACGCAGATGCACCGTAAAATCATAGATCAGGTCAGAGGCATAGTCCGGATTTTCCCGCACCACCTCGCGGATGGACGAAAGCGCGTTATAGAGGAAGTGCGGCTGCATCTGGCTGGCCGCGATCTTCATGCGGGAGACGGCAAGGGTTTCGGCCAGCTGGGCCTCCTTCCGGCGGATCTTTGCCGAAAGCAGATAGATGATATACAGCAGCACGCCGGCCATAAGCAGGGTCAGAAGAACCCCAAGCTTTAAAAGATTATAGTGTTCGATCCCGTAAAGCACCTCCGCTGTCTTCCGGTCGGCAATGCAGACCACAGACCAGTCATTATAGGACAGCTTTGCTGTCGCGCTGTAGCCGCTCCCTGTCAGGTCCAGCCGGGTACCGCCGGTCAGATCATCGCACCAGTCGTCCAGAAGCTCACAGCAGCATTCCGAGGGTCCGTCCTCCTGCAGGCAGCAGCTGTCCCGATCGTTTTTCATGACCAGTGTATCATCCGGGGTAACGATGGCGATGCCAAGCCCCTTCCCCGTCCCGGTCAGGCCCATCAGCGTGTCCTCCATGGCAGCGATGGTCTTACTCTCAAAGAGCACGCCGCAAAGGCTTCCATCCTCGTAGACCGGGACGGAAAACAGCATTCTTGGCTCACTGACATATTTTGTCGTGGTAAGCAGCTCCATGCACTCGGTGGCCTCGCCGGAGGCGATCACGGAAAAATAGTGCCGGTCGGCAATGCTCTGCATACGCTCTCCCCGGAAGGAGACAGGGTTCCCCTCCAGATCAGAGTATGCAATGGTACACAGCCGGTTCATGCAGACAATGGCATTCCAGATGTCCGCCTCGCTCTCCGAATCGATCTCCAGTCCGTTTTCCATACAGATCTCCACCGAGCGCATATTGTCAAAAATTTCCGCAAGCTTCTGGTCGATATATTCCGCCTGGCTGTCTGTAGCCGCCTGCAGCTCCCGGTTGATCTGCTTCCGCTGCGCCCACTCGGTACCGACCAGCAGGGCCACTGCCACCACCACCAGCACCAGCAGCAGGGCCAAAAGCACCCATACCGCCTGTCTGCTATAGCATCTCTTCTTCCCCTTCATCCGGCATCACCCTCACGGCATCTGGTTTTTTCGCGTTTATGCATACACGCCTGCCCGCTTCAGCTAAGATATAGCACAGCTGTACCAACACACTACCAACAATTGCGTGGGTTTTCTGTGCCCGGGGACCGTATATGCACCGTTTTTTCTTACTATACCGCAAAAGGGAAAAAATCTCCACTTCCACCCAGGAATGCAGCCGTCAGCCTGCCGCCTCCACCCTTTGCAGTCTGGCCAGGACCACAAATCTGGCGCCGGAAAAGCTGTAATCGCAGGTCGACAGCAGCAGGTAGCGGTCACTCTCCCGACCGGACAGCCGGTCAGCCTCTACAAGGGACTGCCCGGCCAGTGCCGCGACATAGGCCGAAAGCCCCTCCGGGCTCTCCGGCAGGCTGTATACCGCGCTTCCGGCGGTGGTCCTGCAGGCGGCCACCACCTCCGCCAGGCAAGTCCCGTCCGGGGTCAGCAGCCACAGGGCCGGATGGGCTTCGTAATAGTCCTGCTCCCCATAGCGGGGCAGGGTCCCGAGCATGGTGTCATCCTGCATATTGTGGCCGTATATGACGGTCACCGGGTCTGTAAAGTCCCTGCTGCAGGCGCAGTCGGCAAAGAGAGATCCGGAATAGCTGTAGGCTCCGTCCGGAAGCCGGCGCAGATAATCCGCGTTGTCCCGGCTCCCCATCACCGGGTAATCGATGGCGGTCCCCTCACAGGTCAGCCAGCCGATGATGTCCGGTGCCTCCTGCCGCAGAAGTTCAAAATCCAGGGCAAAGGGCGGCTCCGGCAGATCCTCCCTCCCCGTGCCCTCCGTCTCCGGGTCAGACTCCGGGCGCGCATTGCCGGGGACGGAGGCTGCCTGACCGTCGGCGATGCGCGGCTCCTTCAGGGCAATTTCCTTCAGGCCTTCGGTCCAGGCAGTGGTCCGGGCCGAGCTGCAGTAATACTGCAGCAGCATGACCGCCGACAGCAGAAAGAGCAGCCCGGCAGCCACTGTCAGGCACAGGAGCAATTTCTTTTTCATTTTGAACGCTTCACCGCCTTTATCGTCCTCATCTCCCGCCTCGTTTCTTCCTGCCTGTATGGCCGGAGCCGGACGCAAACATGACTGCCCAGGCCAGCAGCACAAGGGGCAGTGCCGTAAACAGGGCGACCAGCCGGGAATCCACAGGGACTGCATCCGATACGATCCTTGCCTGCCGGCTTTCCGCGGTCTCCTCGATCCGGTGGCCCCGTACCAGCAGCCGGTGGGTGTTTACCCCATAGGGCGTACAGGTCACCAGCGTGCAGTAATCGCAGCCCGGAACGGCCTCCAGTGCCTGGGTCTCCTCCGGCAGCACGATCAGGATCCGGTCCACCTCATAGGAAAGCACCTGATCCAGCACCCGGATCCGGAAGACATCCCCCGGCTCCAGCCGGTCCAGATCGGTAAAGAGCCGGGCGGAGGGCAGCCCCCGGTGACCGGACAGCACGCAGTGCGTACCTTCGCCGCCCACAGGAAGGGAGCTGCCCTCTATGTGTCCGACGCCCACCTGCAGCACTGCCTCATCGGTTCCGTGGTAGATGGGCAGGCTGCAGCCGAGCTTCGGGATCTCGATATAGCCCATGATCCCGGTATCATTGATGTTCAGGACCGACCGGTAATCGGTCCCCTCGGGGGACTTGCCCAGCGTACTGCCGTCACCTCCCCCGAGCCTTTCATTATATGACCGGGCCGCAGCGAGCATTTCCTCTGTCAGGGTCTGGTCCATAGTCTGTACCTCCTCGGCATAGCAGGCAATGGCCGCGCTCTGGTGGAAGGAATTCCAGAGGTTGCTGAGGGTTGGGTACAGGAGCAGGGCCAGCCCTGCCAGAAACACCGCGATGAGGGCAGCGGTTGTCAGGAAGTGCCCGTCAGCCCGGGACCTGCGGCGCATGTCGTCCCGGCCCTGACCGGTCAGCTGCGCTGCATGCGCCTTCTGGTGACCAGAAGCACACCGGCACCGATGAAGAGGATGCCGCCCAGCGCGTAGAAGAGCGTTGTGCCCATGCCGCCGGTGGCAGGAAGGGTTGCGCCCTTGCTGTTGAGGATGCCCACAAGGTAAGCAGTGGCATCAATGGCGGTATCACGGCTGATGCCGGTGCCATCCTGGGTCACGGTCCAGGTGACGGTCTCATCGCCGGTGGAGATGGTCCTGCCGTCGGAATCCGCGGTGATGACGATCTCAATGGGCGCTGTCAGCATGTTGTAGCCGTCGGGTGCCTTGACCTCTGTGATGCGGTAGGTGCCTGCTGCCAGAGAGCCGAGATCTGCAAGGCCGTCTGTGCCGGTGGTCACGGTTTTCGTGACCAGCTCGCTCTCCTGGTTCACATTGCTGACGGTCTTCAGGACATAGCGGTCGGTGGTGGAGGCATACTGCTCCGCGGTCTTTTCGGTGGGTGCGGTCTCGGTATAGGTATCGTCTGTCAGGCGGTACCAGGTGCCGTAGGTATCATCCTTCACATAGGTCTCGGTACAGGTTGTGGTGCTGTTCTGTTTGGTGCCCACCAGCGTGAACTCCGCGCCGCTTAAGGGCTTGCCGGTTGTCTTATCGGTCTTGTAGATCTTCAGCCGGGTGGTATAGGTGATGGTCCAGTCCTTGGGGGTGACGCCGGTGATGTCCTCCTCGCCGGGGCCGGGCTGGTCCTTGCCGGTGCCGACCTTGTTGGGGTTGTTGGAGTAGGTCAGGGTCACATAGTTGGGGTTGCCCTCTTCATTGATCTTCGCGCTTTCGTTCAGCACCGCGTCATAGGTGATCACGATCGCCGCGTCCTTCTGTGCCTTATACTGAATGAAGTCGTGGAAGACCACCTGAATGGCGGTGCCGTTTGTGGCGTCACGGTCAGAAACCGTCAGGAAGTAATCGGTGCCCTCTGTCAGCGGGGTACCGCCAAGGGTGATCTGCATGGAATCGGGGGTATAGGTGAGGCCGGAGGAAAGCCGGTCGTTCACGATAAAGTAGTACTGGCTGTAGGCGGACATATCCGGGACCGCAGAGGTCAGGCGGTAATTTACGGTATCGCCGATGGCCACATTGTTGGCATCACGGTACTGCTGATCGGATTCGTCGCTGTTCTTGATCTTCTTGATGATGGAGGGTGCGTCAGTCTTGGCCTTTACCTCCACATCACGGACAACCTGCAGGATATAGCGGGTGTAGGCCTCGCCCTCATCCGCGGACTTTTCGGTGTTCTGCACCAGATAGTAGCCGGCAGCGGGGACCTTCAGGACCGCGTCACCCTCTGCGGTGGCAGCCGTGCCGCTGACATAAGTGCTGCTCAGGTGGCCGGCAATGGCCGCGGCAAAGACGTCCGCGTCCAGCGTACCGGCAGAGAGTGCGTCGGCCGCTTCCTGTGCGGTGTAGGCGGCACCTTCAATGGTCAGGGTTCCGTCTGCCAGACTGACACCGGAGCCCCAGCTGATATTGGAGAGAACAGTTTCATCCTCGCTGAGGGTGCCCGCAAAGACCTGATAGGCCTCAAAGGCATTGGCCGCGGTTCCCTTTGCGTCCTCTACGGTAATGGTATAGCCGGAATCGGCTGCGGCTGCGTTCAGCGCGAACAGGGAGATCAGCACCGAAAGCGCGAGCAGCAGGGAGAAAATTTTCTTACTTGTTTTCATGAATCCAGTTCCTTTCTTTTTATTCTTTTTAATCGTATGGTCCCGCCCGCCGCGGCCAGCAGACAGGCAAGGCCTGCGGTCACATGGGGCCAGCTTCCTCTGCCTCCGGTATCCGGGAGCACATAGGCCTCCGGCGGGGCAATATAGGTGTTGTAATAGGTGATGTCCTCCGCCTCTGTCCGGGCAAAGGTGTCCTTTGTCACCAGCATGACCATGGGCTGGTATCTGGAATCCTCCGAGTGGAAGAGCACCAGATCATATTCCTCCGGGACCGTCACATTGTTTACGATCCACTTCAGCAGCGCCTGATGCTTCGGGTACTGGTCTGAATACCGCTTTCCGCTGGTCATCTCCCAGACATAGGTTGCCCGGTGGGCAGCGTCCAGCTCGTTTCCGATCGCGTCCCTGGTATGCGTTTTGAAGTAGTAGAGCAGCTTCATCAGGTTGGACTTTACGTCCGTGCCCAGCCAGTTGTCATAGGCATAGGTTGCGCCGTAGTCGGTCCGGCCGGTGGTATGGCAGATGGATTCGGTGACGATCTCATTGCTGGGATCCTCCTCCACCACCCAGTAGCGTGAGGTATCCACGGTTTTGAGGGGCTGGGATTTATAGCGGTCGATGCAGTAGACCGGATAGTCGGTGCCGCCCGGCTTCGTACTCATATAGAAGATGTAGCCGTTGTCCTTGTAGTTAATGCCGTAATACTTGTCCGACAGATAGTTTTCGGAGGCCCTTCCCAGCTCTACGGCAATGCGGACGGTGTAGATCCCATCGTCATAGGTGACGCCGCTCTGGCCGTCGTTCAGCTCCTCCACCGTGTAGGTGTAAATGCCGGTGACCGAGCCGGGGTAGGTGATGGGCGCAAAGGTGAAGCTGCCGTCCGCCCGGTTGGTGGTGCGCTGCAGCTCTATGCCGTTTTCATCCCGCAGGATAAAGGTAAACTGCCCGTCAAGGAGCTGTGTACCCTCCAGCACCTTACGTCCGGAGATCACCGCCTGTCCGGAGTCGCCCTCCGACGCGGCCGCAAGATAGACCTCAGGTGCGTCCTCCGTCAGGATATCCTCTGCTGCTACCTCCGGCAGCGTTGCATCCGCGCCTTCGGCTTCTTCGGTCTTTTCGACCGCTTCGGCTTTTTCGGTCTCTTCGGCTTTTTCGGTCTCTTCGGCTTTTTCGGTCTCTTCGGCTTGTTCTGCGTCTTCGGGCGGTGCTTCCGCTTCTTCAGGATCGGGGAAGGC
>R14__coassemble_53_pt1 | contig 95592 bp, 68 predicted proteins | sample R14__metabat2_high_PE_043 | metagenome-assembled genome bin R14
TTGTGCCGTTAAAAAATATCAAATAATAAAATGATAATAATTATTTGCTTTGTAACGGTAAAGTTTTTTTTGATTCCATGGTGGCGCTGCACCACATGGCCCAGCGCCTCCCTTTTAAGCATATGTATTTGGTTTGAAAGCTGGAGTCTCAATATGGCTCCGAGGATTAATACATTCCGCCTGCGCCTGCGGCAGCAGAGGCCTGAGCGGCGGCAATGGCAGCATCCTGCTGGGGGTTGGGCTTATCGGCAACCAGACTCTCGGTGGTGAGAACACAGGATGCGACAGAAGCAGCATTCTCCAGAGCGCTACGGGTGACCTTAGTGGGGTCAACAATGCCGCTGGGGATCATGTCACAGTATTCCTCAGTGTAGGCATTGTAGCCGTAGCCAACCTTGCCGGAATTGGAAATGCGGTCAAAGATCACGGAACCGTCAACGCCGGCGTTGTAGGCGATCTGACGGACGGGAGCCTCCAGAGCCTTTGCAACAATGGCAGCACCGGTCTTTTCATCGCCGGTCAGTGTCTCAATCAGAGACTTGACAGCAGGAATCGCATTGACATAAGCGGTACCACCGCCTGCTACAATGCCCTCTTCCACGGCGGCACGAGTAGCATTCAGAGCATCCTCAATGCGGAGCTTCTTTTCACGCATTTCGGTCTCAGTCTGCGCACCGACCTTGATGACAGCAACGCCGCCGGCCAGCTTGGCCAGACGCTCATTATACTTCTCACGGTCGTAATCGGACTCGGTGTTTGCCATCAGATTGCGGATCTCGGCAATGCGGTTCTGGATTGCGAAGCCATCGCCATTGCCACCGACAATGGTGGTATCGTCCTTGGTGATCTTAACCTGATGTGCGGTACCCAGCTGATCCCAGGTGGTGTCAGCCAGAGCCATATCGAGGTCGGAGGTGATGACTTCACCACCGGTCAGGATAGCGATATCCTTCAGCATCTCCTTACGACGGTCGCCGTAGCCGGGAGCCTTAACGCAGGCAACATTCAGCACACCACGGATCTTGTTGACCAGCAGGGTGGAGAGCGCCTCGCCCTCAACATCCTCTGCGATGATCAGAAGCTTCTGACCTGCCTTCATGATCTGCTCAAGAATGGGCAGGATGTCCTGAATGCTGGAAATCTTCTTGTCGGTGATCAGGATGTAGCAGTCATCCATAACACACTCCATGTTTTCAGCATCGGTAACCATATAGGGGGAGAGGTAACCACGGTCGAACTGCATGCCTTCGACAACAGCCAGCTGAGTCTCAGCAGTCTTGCCCTCTTCAATGGTGATGACGCCGTTGGAGGTAACCTTCTCCATAGCCTCAGCGATCAGTGCGCCGATTTCCTCTTCACCGGAGGAAACAGTACCTACACGGGCAATTTCCTGAGAGCAGGTAACCAGCTGGGAATGGGACTTGATGGATTCAACAGCAGCAGCAACAGCCTTGCTGATACCCTTACGCATGACCATGGGGTTTGCGCCGGAGGTGACATTCTTGATGCCCTCGGTAACCATAGCCTGAGCCAGAACAGTGGCGGTGGTGGTGCCGTCGCCGGCAGCGTCGTTGGTCTTGGTAGCAACCTCACGGACCAGCAGAGCGCCGCAGTTCTCAAAGGCATCCTCAAGCTCAATCTCCTTGGCGATGGTGACGCCGTCATTGGTGATGAGGGGAGAACCGTACTTCTTGTCGAGAACGACATTGCGGCCCTTGGGGCCCAGGGTAACCTTTACGGTATTGGCGAGCTGGTCAATGCCGGACTGAAGCTTCTTGCGGGCTTCCTCGCCGAAAACAATCATTTTTGCCATTGTAACTTACCTCCGAATTATTCTACGATCGCGAGAATATCGCTCTGACGAACGATGGTGTATTCTTCCTTGCCGAGCTTGACCTCGGTGCCGACATACTTGGCCATGATGACCTTCTGGCCAACCTGAACGGTCATAACGACCTCTTTGCCATCAACCATGCCGCCGGGGCCGACTGCAACGATCTCTGCAACAGAGGGCTTTTCCTTGGCGCTGGAGGCCAGGATGATGCCGGAAGCGGTGGTTTCTTCAACCTCAGCCATCTTGACGACTACCTTGTCAGCGAGTGGTACGAGTTTCATATGAGGTTCCTCCTTAATAAAGTATCGGGTGCGGTGTAAGCCGTTACCCTGTAATTTACAAATTGTGATTTTAGCACTCCAAATCTTTGAGTGCTAATATATAATAGCTCACATGCTCTGTTTACACAAGTGTCATTTTGCACAATTTCGCTTTTAGTTTTTTGCTGAAATTCTCGGCAATCACAAATTATGAACGGAGCATGAATTTTGCACCGGGCGAATGACAAATTTGCAGCCGCTTATGTTAGAATAATACCCGAAACAGAGTAAATGGAGTGGTTCAGCTTGAACGGACAGGAAAATAAGCTTGGGGTCATGCCAATCGGCAGGCTGCTGCTGGTTATGAGCATCCCCATGATGATTTCGTTTTTTATCCAGGCGCTTTACAACATTGTTGATTCGATGTTTGTTGCCAGAATCAGTGAGGATGCGTTGACGGCCGTGTCCATTGCATATCCGGTGCAGCAGGTGATTACGGCGATCGGCGTAGGTACAGGTGTAGGTGTGAACGCACTGGTCCCAAGATATATGGGGCAGGGCAATCCGGAGCAGGCAAAGCGGATTGCGAACATTGCGGTGTTCCTGTCGTTCTGTTATACGGTGATCTTTATGGTCATTGGTCAGACGCTGATCCATTCCTATTATGTGCTGCAGACCGATGTGGAGAGCATTGTTACTGCCGGAACCCAATATCTGAGCATTGTTTGCACGGTTTGTGTGGGGGCCTTTTTCGGCCAGAACTTTGAAAAGCTGCTGGTAGCTACCGGAAATACCTTCTGCTCCATGGCTGCGCAGGCATCCGGCGCAATCTTCAACCTGATCTTCGATCCACTGCTGATCTTCGGAATTGGTCCCTTTCCACAGTTGGGCGTCCGGGGCGCGGCTATCGCGACCGTAGGTGGTCAGATTTTTGCGGCAGCAGTGGCAATCTGCCTGCTGATGAAGAAGGAAAAGACGATCCGTCTTAGCATTCGCCATATGCAGCCTACCCTGCATGCCATTAAGGATATCTATTCCATTGGCATTCCTTCCATGCTCACAGTGGGACTCGGTTCTGTGATGAGCTTCTGCATCAATCAGATTCTGCTGGGCTTCAGCACTACCGCTACGGCAGTATTCGGAATCTGGATGAAGCTCCAGAGCTTTTCCTTTATGCCGGTATTCGGGCTGAATAACGGAACGGTGCCGATGATCGCCTACAATTATGGCGCAGGGCACACCGATCGTGTGAAGCAGACCATTGCACTGGCAATGAAGGTGGCTGTCGGTCTGATGCTTGCGCTGGTTGCGGTTTACGAGTGCATTCCGGGGCTGCTGCTGGCAATGTTCAGCGCGTCTGACCTGATGCTGTCAATCGGAACAGTTGCACTGCGGATCTGCTGCCTGAGCCTGCCATTTGGCGCGGTATGTGTTATCATATCCTCCTCACTTCAGTCCCTAGGCAGAGGCGGAAAGGCGCTGCTCATCAATCTGCTGCGTCAGCTGGTGATCCTTGTTCCGGCAGCCTGGCTGCTGAGCCTCAGCGGAAATCTTTCACTTGTCTGGCTTGCGACACCGATCGCCGAAGTGCTCAGTATGATTGCGGCAATTTTCCTGCGCCGTGAGATCGGAAAGATACTGGAATACCGCTGAAGGGGCAGAAGGCTTTGTGCGCGCAACAGAAATTTCCGTCCTTGAGAAATTTCACGTTGCAGGGTATAATAAATTTAAAAATTCCTATGGAGGTGTTATGATGGCAGAATTTCCTGAGGTTGATGTCTGCGAACTGCTTTGTATTCACAAAGAGGCGGTGGAGCAGGTCCGCGCGGCAACGCCGGAGCAGGAGCAGATCCTGCAGATGGCAGAGCTTTTCAAGCTGTTTGGCGATCCTACCAGAATCCGGATCCTCTGCAGCCTGCAGGAGACTGAGCTCTGTGTCTGTGATCTTGCCGCTGTGATCGGGATGAACCAGAGCGCTGTCAGCCACCAGCTGAGGCTGCTGAAGCAGGGCAGGCTGGTGAAGAGCCGCCGGGAAGGGAAGACGGTGTTTTATTCCCTGGCAGATGATCATGTGGTGACTGTACTCGCACAGGGTATGGAGCATGTTACAGAATAAAAAAGGAAACCGCGTCCGGTCGGCCGGACGCGGTTTTTGATATCTTGTGCAGAAATTTATTTTGCGGAGGAAATCTCGTCATAGATCCCGGTAATCTCCTGATCGGGGGCCTTGGTTGCCAGAGAGACAACGACATTGACGATCAGACCGAACAGGAAAGCAGGGAGCAGCTCGTAGATATCCAGAATACCGCCCATGGGTCTTACACCGTATTTCCAGAGGAAGACCATAAGGCCGCCGGCGATCATACCGGCAATTGCGCCGTACTTGTTGCTGCGCTTCCAGAAGAGGGCCAGCAGGACTACCGGACCGAAAGCAGCGCCAAAGCCTGCCCAGGCAAAGGATACGATCGTAAAGACAGAGCCTTCCTTACGGGCCCAGATCACACCGATCACCGCGATCAGGATAACCGTGCAGCGGGCAATGATCATAGAGGCTTTATCAGAGAGCTTGATACCAAGGGTATCCCGGAGCAGATCCTGTGTTACGGAGGAGGAAGCGGCAAGCAGCTGAGAATCTGCAGTGGACATGGTGGCTGCCAGAATGCCTGCAAGGATCAGGCCGCCGATGATCGCGGGAAGTACGCCATAGCCGGAGATCAGCTGGGCAATCTTGATGATGACACGCTGGGAATTGGAGGAGTCCAGAGCCTCCAGAGCGCCGGCGTTGATCATGGCATTGCCGATGACACCAATCGCGGTGGCGACAGCCATGGAGATAACAACCCAGATGGTTGCGATACGGCGGGAGGTCTTCAGCTTATTGGCATCCTCGATGGCCATAAAGCGGAGCAGGATGTGGGGCATACCAAAATAACCGAGGCCCCAGGCCAGTGTAGAGACGACAGTCAGACCGCCATAGCTGGCAGAGGTGCCGGAGGCGGCATCATAGCCCTGGAAGAGATTCAGATAACCGGGCATGGACTGTGCATTTGCCACCACAGCACTCCAGCCGCCGGCGGAATGAATACCGAAGATGATGACTACGATCAGCGCAAAGGTCATGAAGACAGACTGAATCAGGTCTGTGGTGGAGGCAGCCAGGAAGCCGCCGAGAGAGGTGTAGAGAACGATGACCACAGCGGAAATGACCATTGCGGTAAAATAATCCACGCCAAAGAGGCTTGCAAACAGAGTGCCGCAGGCATTGAAGCCGGAAGCGGTATAAGGAATGAAGAAGACGATGATGACAAGTGCGGCGATGACACTGAGAATGTGCTTGTCATCCTTATAACGGTCGGAGAAGAAAGCGGGAACTGTGACACTGCCCAGCCGACTGCTGTAGCGGCGCAGACGCTTTGCTACAAAGATCCAGTTAAGGTAGGTACCAATGGCAAGTCCCAATGCGGTCCAGGTGGCCTCAGGAAGGCCGGCCAGAAGGGCGACGCCGGGAAGACCCATCAGCAGCCAGCTGCTCATATCGGAGGCCTCTGCACTCATTGCAGTGACCAGTGGGCCAAGCTTTCTGCCACCCAGATAGAAATCACTGGTGGACTTGTTGCGCTTTGAATACACAAGGCCGATGATGATCATGCCGCAAAGGTACAGGACCATAGTTGCGATGATCAGAAAACTTCTTGTTGCAGACATAATGGTTAACTCCTTTTTCAATTGCATGCGCCGATTATACAGGATAAAAAAATAGACTGCAACACAGAATAAAGTTTATACTTTTAACGTAATAATATTATTATCAAACTCAAAAAACACTGGAAAATAAAGAAGCATAGAATAGACTGGAGTCTATACTATGCTTAGGACGTTGTAAAATAATAATTATGAAACAAAAAAATTCAGGAATCTGACCGGAAGTAGCCCAGAAGCTTTGGCAGCTGGGAGGAGGAAAACTGTGACAGGGAATAGTTTCCACCACAGATACACCAGTCATATAGCAGGGCGCGCTCCTGCAGGGCGTAGATGCGGACCATTTCACTGACGGAGATATCCGTCCGCAGGCTTCCGTTGCGCTGGCCCTCCGAACAGATCCGCCGAAGAATGCGGAAATAATAGCGTGTCTGGTCCATCAGGTGCTTTTCGCCCGCAGTGACAAGCTGTGAGGAAAGCAGCTGCGCCAGCAGTTCAATAGAGATGGAGTTTTCAATCATAAAGAAAAGCTCCCGGTTCAGATAGATCAGCCTGTCAAAGGCAGACATTTCCGGCAGTGGCTCAGCCATAAGCTCCTCATACTTTTCATCAAAAAGGGTAGAGAGGGAGCTCAGCAGTGCGTCCTTTCCGGCAAAATAGTGATAGAAGGAGCCCTTGGATGTCCCGGAGCGTTCTACGATATCATCAACGGTAGTATTATCATAGCCATGCTCGTAAAACAGCTCCCAGGCCGCGGAGACAATGCGGCTGCGGGTGTTACGGGATGAATGCTTTGCCATAGCGGTTACCTCCTGAACAGGGAAAGGGCATCTGCACAAGGGCAGTTGCCTGATATTGTCCATTGTATGAAAATCCGGTCCTGTTGTCAAGAAAGGGGAAATGATGAAAACGGCATGAGAAAGTGTCAAAAATAATTGCAATTCATTTACAATCGGGTATAATGGTCTGCAGACGATTTTCACCCGCGGACGGGTGTGAAAGGAAAGCGGAAGTATGAAAAAAAGAAATCTGAAGCTGATGGCTGCACTGCTTGCGGTGCTGCTGCTGACGGGCTGTGCCTCCTCCGAAGGCTCTGAGCTCAGTGAGCTTAATGAGAAAAGTGACTGGCAGGATCTTCAGACCGAAGAATCCGTGCAGACGCCCGAGCCGTCAGTGAATACTCTGTCGCCGGAAATGGAAGACGGTACCGATGTCTCCGAAAACTACAGCTCTCTGATGGCGGGCAGCTGGATCAACGAAACGAAAACGACTACCTATGAGTTCAGTACGGCGGGGACGGTTGTCCTGCTGGATGAGGGGAGCGGGATCGGTGCTACCTGGACCTGGTCAGTGCTTGATACCGGCAGCGACGTGCGGCTGCAGCTCCAGCGCAACGGAAATACCGTAGTCTACAGTATTACCTTCAGCAGCAAGGATATGATGACCTTCTACGATCCGGACAGCGGCAGCGCGGTGGATCTGCTGACCCGTCAGGAGGAGCAGGCAACTGTATTTGCACCTCAGCAGAGCCAGGAGCCTACCGCAACACCTGCACCGACCGTGACGCCGACGCCTACACCGACGGCAACAGCAACTCCGACATCTGCACCGACAGCAGCCCCGACTCCGGAGCCGGCCGCTGAAACACAGGAGGAGCCTGAAGAGCCGGAGGAACCGGCGCAGCCGGAAGAAACGCCCCAGGAGTCTGCAGAGCCGGACCCGGTACCCACAGAGGCGGAAAATACCGAAGATGCCGAGACAATCTCCGAAGAGATCGCGAAGGAAGTGGATAAATCCTCCGGTGCGAATTATGCTGCGGTAGAGAGTATCCTGTTCAGCATCGGCAATGGCCACAGCTATAATGTCTCCGATCCGGAATTTTTCTGGACGACAATTGCAAGTTATCTCAGCAGGCAGCAGAGTCCGCAGAGTGATAACTGTATGTATGTTAGCCAGGAGCAGGTACATGAGGCGGCGGTAGAGATATTCGGAAGCCTCGACAGCCTGCCTGCGCTCCCGTCAGATATTGCCCTTGCGGTGGCTACAAATGAAGAAGGCTCGGAGTACAAGATCAAATGGGGCCAGGGCTACGAAGAGGACAGACTTTACACGAGCTATGAAGGGAATATTATTCAGGTAGAGGTGGACGGAGTCAGCTACAGTCTGACGATGGCAGACAACGGCGGTGTTTCGGCTGTAACACAGAATTAAAAATACAGGCAGCGATCCTCCAGCGAGGATCGCTGCTTTTTACCGGGCTCCGGGGAGCGAAAACAGCAGAAAAACTATTTTTGTCTTAGATTACAAAATGTTGACAAAAAGTAACGATTATACTATAGTATAGATTCAGAGAGCTGCAGGTTCTGATGGCCCGACAGCCAGAACAGAGTAAGGGGGCGGGCGCCATAAAGGACAAGAACAGCAGGCTGAAAACCGTAGGCCTGATCATTGCAGTTACCATGATCGGAAAGATACTGGGGCTGGTACGGGATATGCTTCTGGGACACAGTTTTGGTACCGGAATGGAAAGCGCTGCCTTTCTGACGGCCAGTCGGATCCCACGGACCTTCTTTGATGCGATCTTTGCTGCGGCAATCTCCGCAAGCTTTATACCGGTATTTACCGAAAGACTGCAAAAATACAGCCGGAAGGATGCGGACAGGCTGGCAGACAGCTTCCTGACCTGGGTCGGGCTGCTGACAGCGGTATTTTCTCTGCTGGGCATGTGCCTTGCAAAGCCACTGGTAGGCGTGCTGGCCGAGGGCTTTAACGGCGAAACGGCGGCTCTGTGCGCGCAGCTCCTGCGGCTGATGTTCCCAATGGTGCTGTTCACCGGCCTGGCTTTTTCAATGGTAGGGATCCTGCAGTCTATGGATCAGTTCCTGATCCCAGCGGCCATGAGCGCCGTATCAAACTGCATTATCATCCTCTATTATATATTCCTGTGTGACAGATTCGGAATTCAGGGACTGGCCTGGGCCTTTCTGATCGGCTGGGCAGCACAGATGCTGATACAGATACCTTGGCTCTTCAGGCATGGTTATCGTTATCGGCCGACCCTGCGGCATCCGGCACTCCGGAATGTCTTCCTGCTGATGCTGCCGGTTATGGTATCCACCTGGATCCAGCCAATCAATCAGCTGATCTCCACACGCTTTGCGTCCTTCCTCTTTGAAGGCTCCGGTGCAAGCGCCATGGAATATGCCAATACCCTGTATACGATGATCACCGGGATCCTGGTGCTGTCCATCACCAATGTGATCTTCCCGGAAATGAGCCGGATGTCTGCCGGAGCGGACAAGGAAGGAATGACGGTGCTGATCGGCGGCTCCCTGCGCGGCATGCTGCTTCTGCTGCTGCCGATGACCTTTGGACTGGTCCTGCTGGCGGAACCTGTTGTCCGGCTGCTTTATGAGTATGGCAGCTGGGATGCTTTCTCCACAACCATAACCTCCCGTGCGCTTCGGTTTATGAGCCTTGGTATGGTGGGATATGGGGTGCAAAATGTGCTGTCAAGGGTGTACTATGCCGGGCAGAAAGGGAAGATTCCCATGATCTCAGGTGCGGTATCCGTGGTGGTGAATCTGTTGCTGTGTATACTGCTTTCGGATTCACTGGATGTGGCCGGTCTTGCGATCGCTACGGCGGTGGCATCACTGGCCGGAGCAGCGGTCCTGCTGATCCCTACAGTCGGACGCTATCCCGGAGCCTTTGACAGGCGCTTCTGCCGTAGTATCTTGAAGATGCTCGCAGGCTGCCTTGTAATGGGGCTTGTGGTGTGGGCTGTATACCGGTGCATTTCCGGAGTGCTGCCGGAGTCGGTGATCGGGCGAATCCTGGCGGCCGGTCTGCCGGCCTGCTGCGGGGTGCTGACCTATCTGCTGGTTGAAATCCTGCTGCGGAGTGAAGAGGTCATGTCTGTATTGGACAGGTTCCTGCATCACGGAGAAGCCTGAAAAAGGCGGGGCAGGAAGCTGAAATGCTGCCATAGGCAGAAGAAGGAGAAAAACAGGAGGAATTCTGTATGAATGTACTGATCGTTGGTTGTGGTAAGGTTGGTTCCGCGGTTGCTGCACAGCTGCTGCAGGAACAGCATCTGGTCACCATTGTGGATACAGACCAGGCCCGTCTGGATGATGTGGTAAACACACTGGATGTACAGGGTGTGGTAGGAAGCGGTTCCAGCTATGATACGCTGATGGAGGCCGGCGTGGCGGATGCGGATCTGTTCATTGCGGTGACCAGCCAGGATGAGACGAATATGCTGGCCTGTCTGCTGGCACGGAAGCTGGGCCATTGCCAGACAATTGCCCGTGTCAGAAATCCGGAATATCACAGGGACATCCAATACATTAAGGATGAATTGGGCCTTGCCATGGTTGTGAACCCCGAGCGGGAAGCAGCTATGGATATCTTCCGCCTGCTTCAGACGCCTGCTGCCCTGGAGATCGATAATTTTCATCGCGGCCGGGTCAGTATGATCCGTCTGCTTGTAAATGAGGGAAGTCCTCTGGCAGGCAAAAACATGATTGAGATCAATAGCCTGGTAGGCGGAAAGATGCTGGTCTGTATCCGTGAACGCAACGGAGAGATCGTGATTCCAAACGGAAACACGGACCTGCAGGCGGGGGATAAGATTTCCGTTGTTATTCCGCTCACAGAGGTCTCACAGGTGCTGCACAGTCTGAAGCTGCAGCAGAAACCAATCCATTCGGCAATGATCGCCGGCGGTGGTACGATGGCGGTCTATCTGGCCGACAGCATGATCCGCGCGCGGATGCATGTTACTATCGTGGAGTCGGATCTGAACCGCTGTAACCAGTTGGCAGAGCTTCTGCCCAGGGCTCAGATCATCCATGGGGATACAACGGATAAGCAGGTGCTCCGGGAGGAGGGCCTGCTGAATGCGGAGGCCTTTATCTGCCTGACCAATCTGGATGAAGAAAATATCATGCTGGCTTTGTATGCAGACAAGGTTTCCAATGCCCGTGTTGTGACCAAGATCAGTCGTATTGAGTTTGAAGAGGTGATCGACACCCTGCCGCTGGGTGCTGTGATCTATCCGAAGAATATCATGAGCGAGCGGATCGTGCGCCATGTCCGCGCTATGGAGAACGCAGCCGGTAACAATGCAGAAACGCTGTACCAGATGCTCGACGGCAGGGTTGAAGCTATGGAGTTTGTGGTGAGCAGCGCGGCAAAGAAGCTGACGGGTATTCCGTTGAAATCCATGATGCTGAAGCAGGGACTGCTGCTGTGCTGCATCAACCGCGATGGCAAGGTAATCTCACCCTCCGGAAATGATATGCTGCAGGAAAACGATGTTGTGGTGATCGTTACGACACACAAGGGCATCCGGGATCTGCGTGACATCGTGAGGTGAGCCTATGAATTATCGTATGGTCAGCTTTATCGTAGGCTGCGTACTGGAAATTGAAGCGGTGCTTATGCTGGCCGTTTCACTGGTGAGTCTCGGGTATCATGAGAGCTCCGGCTGGATGCTGGTTGTAAGTGCGCTGATCGGTGCGGCAGTGGGTGGACTGCTGATCCTGCTGCGCCCACGGGGCCGGAACAATAACAATATGTATGCGCGGGAGGGCTTTGTAGGTACGGCGCTCAGTTGGCTTGCCATGTCGGCAGTGGGCGCACTGCCCTTCTGGCTGTCAGGCCAGATTCCGAACTATCTGGATGCCCTGTTTGAAACGGTATCCGGCTTTACCACCACAGGTGCCAGCATCCTGACAAATGTGGAAGCAATGGACCATGGGTTGCTGTTCTGGCGAAGCTTTACCCACTGGGTTGGCGGTATGGGTGTGCTGGTCTTCATGCTGGCGGTGCTGCCGTTGGCCGGAGGACAGAACCTGCACCTCATGCGGGCAGAAAGCCCCGGACCCTCCGTGGGAAAGCTGGTACCCAGGCTTCGTTCTACAGCAATCTGGCTGTACGGCATCTATCTGGGCATTAGCGTTGCCTGCTTCCTGCTGCTGGTGATCGGCAGAATGCCAGTCTTTGATGCGGCCTGCCTGACCTTTGGTACGGCCGGTACCGGCGGCTTTGGCGTGCTGGGGTCGAGCTTTGCGGACTATAATCTTTACTGCAAGATCGTCACTACCGTGTTTATGCTGATGTTCGGAATGAACTTCAATTTTTATTATCTGCTGCTGATCAGAAAATTCCGGGATGCCTTCGGAATGGAGGAAATCCGCTGTTACGTGATCTTCTATGCCGTGGCCTGTGGCCTGATCCTTCTGAATCTCATGTCAGCGGGAACCCTGGGGGCAGCGGGCTCTGAAGCGATCGATGTGTTTTTCTCGGTTTCCTCTGTTATGACAACGACAGGCTATGCGACGGCGGATTTCAATCTGTGGCCGACGCTGAGCCGCTGCATTCTGGTGATGATCATGTTTACCGGTGGCTGCGCGGGAAGCACAGGTGGCGGTCTGAAGGTAAGCCGGTGGGTGATCTTTGCCAAGGGCATCCGGCGTGAGCTGCACCGGCTGACACATCCCCGGGCTGTCCGTAGTATCCATATTGACGGGAAAGTAGTCGATGAATCTGTGATCCGGAATACCTTTGTTTATATGAGCATCTTTGTGCTTATTTATGCGCTTTCCATGCTTGTTGTATGCCTGGATGGAAAGGATCTGACTTCTACGTTTACTGCTGTGGCAGCAACGATCAATAACATTGGCCCTGGCCTGAATGCAGTGGGGCCGGTCGGAAACTATGCCGATTTTTCCTGGTACAGCAAGTGTGTGCTGATCTTTGATATGCTGGCAGGACGCCTGGAAATTTTCCCACTGGTGATCTTCCTGATGCCCTCCACCTGGAGCAGACACCACAGCTGAACAGAACAGGTGATAAGCCCTGCGTCAGCGAATACAGGCTGATGCAGGGCTTTCTGCTGCCGGTAAATGTGGAATAAGGGAAACACGGAAACAGGGTAGAATGCGGAAAATACAGAAAAAGCGGTTTTCTCTTTTCGCGGGAACGAAAGTATGCTATAATATACAATACCCTAATAGCGGGTATACGGCTGATGCCGTGATCGGCGACCATATTTATGGACGTCTGTCCACCACCTGACCCGGCTGCGGGAAATCACCGCGATGGGACAGATAAGAATCCTGAAAGACTAAGTGAGGAAGATCCGATGCTTGAAGTATTGGCACCGGCAGGCTCCAGTGACGCACTGGTAGCGGCTGTCCAGAACGGCGCTGATGCCGTCTATCTAGGCTATGGCACGTACAATGCCCGTGTGAATGCCAAAAATTTTACAATGGAACAGCTGCGGCAGTCTGTCAGCTACTGTCATGTACGGGGCGTTAAGGTCTATCTGACCCTGAATACCCTGATCCTGGATAAGGAACTGAAAAATGCGGCTGACGTAGTTCTGGAGGCACAGGCCGCCGGCGTGGATGCAATCCTGGTTCAGGATCTCGGTGTTGCGCAGATGGTACGTCAGGTGGCGCCGGATATGCCGATCCATGCAAGCACCCAGATGGCTGTGCACAGCCTTGAGGGTGTGCAGAAGGCGGCAGAGCTGGGCTGTACCCGGGTTGTACTGGCGCGGGAACTGAGTAAAACGGAGATCGCATTGATCTGCCGGCAGAGCCCGGTGGAGATTGAGGTTTTTGTACACGGTGCGCTCTGTATGTGTCATTCGGGGCAGTGCTATCTTTCGGCAATGATCGGGCGGCGCAGTGGAAACCGTGGACAGTGTGCCCAGCCCTGCCGTATGAGCTATGGCTATGACCGGACCGAAAACCGTTATCCGCTGAGCCTGAAGGATAACTGCCTGGTGCAATATCTGCGCGAGCTGGAGGCTATGGGCGTTGCCTGCGTTAAGATTGAAGGCCGCATGAAGCGCGCCGAATATGTGGCAATCACCACCAGAATCTATAAGGATGCGGTGAACGGCCGGCCGGTGACCGCCGCACAGATGAAGCAGCTGGAGAAGGTCTTTTCCAGGCAGGGCTTCACACAGGGCTACTTTAACAATAAAAAGGGCAGCGCAATGTTCGGTGTCCATGATGAAGAGGAGCCGGACCGCACTCTGCTGGCGCAGGCGCGGGCAACCTATGAAAATACGGAGCACCAGAATGTTCCGGTAAATCTGCGCATTACGGTTTATCCGGAGAAACCCAGTGAACTATACGCGTCTGACACAGACGGGCACACGGTATCGGTACAGGGACCGGTTCCGGAGCCGGCGCAAAAGGCCGGCATGTCCCGTGAAAATCTTGCCGAACGGCTTGGTAAAACCGGTGGTACACCCTATTATGCTGCGACGATCCAGGTGGATATGATCCCCGGACTGGTGCTGTCGGCAGCATCCATCAACGCCATGCGCCGGGATGCTTTGAGCCTGCTGACTGCGGTGCGCGGACAGGTCCCGGTACGTCGGAGCATTGCCTTCCGGAAGCCACAGACGGTTGCGGGCAGCGGCGGCGCGGTTTTCGCAGTGGAGATCAAATCTATGAGCCAGCTGACGGCCGATGTACTGGCCTTCCGTCCGGCAATCCTGTATATCCCTGTCAATGAAATGGATCCGATGGATCCGGTAGTACAGGAGCTTATAAAGCGTGTGCGGGTCTGCGCAGTACTTCCGAGAGTGGTACTGACCAGCGAGTGGCAGCCGCTGTTTAACCGGCTGCGGGAGCTGGCAGGACTTGGAATCAGGGAGGTCATGGTCGGAAATATCGGTATGATCGATCCGATGCGCCGGGCCGGCTTCCAGGTCCGGGGTGATTTTGGACTGAATGTGTTTAATTCCGGCACTGCCAATTATCTGGCGGAACAGGGGCTTGCGTCCATAACAGCATCCTTTGAATTGACGTTGCCACAGATCCGTGACCTCAGCAAACCGGTTCCAATGGAGATGTTCGCCTATGGGCGGTTGCCGCTGATGGTCACTGAAAACTGTATCATCCACAATCGGGCCGGGCGCTGTATCTGCACCAGCACGAAAACCAGTCTGGTAGACCGGACCGGCAGCCGTTTTCCAATCATCCGCGACCCGGGAACCTGCCGTAGCCTTTTGCTGAACAGTAAAAAGCTGTATATGGGTGACCGACTGAAGACGTTGGCCGGGCTGGGAGTCCGCCTGCTCCGCATCAGCTTTACAACAGAAAACGAACAGGAGATCCGGGCAGTCCTGGCTGCATTCCAAAGCGGCGCCGCATTCGATTCCGGTGTAAACACCCGTGGCCTTTATATCCGCGGTGTGGAATAAATCGTATAATATACCTGTACAGTTGCCGTTCCGGGGGAACGGTAAAGGAGGAATTCCGATGAACCTGATCCTTGCATCCGGCTCGCCCCGCCGTGCGGAGCTGCTGGAACGAATGGGCCTGGCCTTTACGGTCCGGCCGGCAAATACAGAAGAAATCCTGGAGCCCGGGCTGACGCCGCAGCAGGAGGTCATGAATCTGTCCAGACAGAAGGGGGAAGCTACGGCTTTACTCAGCAGTCCGGAGGATGTGATCCTGGCAGCTGATACGGTTGTTGTGCTGGACGATCAGATCCTCGGCAAGCCAAAGGACGCAGAGGATGCCATGAAAATGCTTACGGCACTGTCGGGCAGAAGTCATCTGGTGCTGACCGGCGTCACCGTGATCGCCGGAGGAAAGACCACATGCCTCTGCGAAGAGACGGAGGTCGTATTCCGTACACTGTCACAGGAGGAAATCCGGGCCTATGTAGCTACCGGGGAGCCGATGGATAAGGCAGGTGCTTATGGCATTCAGGGCTATGCGGCTATGTTTATCTCCGCGATCCGGGGAGATTACTATAATGTTATGGGTCTTCCGGTCTGCCGTACGGCGCTGGCGTTGCGTGAAGCCGGGATCACGATTCTGGGGGCCTCACGATGAGAAGACTGTTTAACACAAGAGTCAGGATCATCCTGGCCTTTGCGGTGATCGCGGCACTGCTGACAGTGGGCTGTAAGCTGCTGTTTTCCGGGCAGGCGGCTGTCATGAACAATGCGGTCAGCACCGCTATGAATCCACTGCGTGGCGCTGTAACTGCAGTGGTGAACAGGGTTGAGGTTCTCTACGACTATATTTTCGGCTATGAAAAGCTTAAGGCGGAGAACGAACTGCTTCGGGAGGAAATGGCCGAGAAGAACGAGGATATCCGCGAATCGCAGACCTACAAGGAAGAAAATGACCGCCTGCGCACACTGCTGGAGCTGTCACAGAAGCATACGGACTTTGAACTGGAGATTGCGAATGTGGTAGCATGGGGCAGCACAAGCTATTCCAGCACCATGACAATCTCGAAGGGCTCCGGCTCCGGACTGGAGGCAGGCATGTGTGTGATCACAGAGGACGGACAGGTTGTAGGCCTTGTGTCTGAAACCGGCACAAACTGGGCGACTGTTACCACAATCCTGGACAGCACCTCAGAGATCGGTGCCTATGTATTCGGCTCGGGCTATACCTGCATTGCGCAGGGCAGCTATGAGCTGACCCAGAGCGGCACCCTGCAGGCCAGCTATCTGGATTCGGAAGCAACCATCCACAACAATGACCAGGTGCTGACCTCTGGTGACGGAGATGTTTATCCGGCAGGCCTGATGATCGGAACGATTTCCGATGTCGGAACAGACGAGGCCAGTGTGTCAAAATACGCGATCGTTACCCCCAGCGTAGATATCAGCTCTCTTTCGCAGGTATTTGTGATCAAGAGCTTCAGCGTATATGACTGAGTGTAACCCTTTAAGAGGTGAGACGGCTTGACTGAGAAATGGCAGCAAAGAATAAAATATGCATTGTACGCGGTCCTGCTGCTTGTTGCCCTGCTGCTTGATACCGCGGTATTTACCGCGATCAATATCCGGGTGATCCCTACGACAATGCCGATTGCGGTTGCATGCATCGGCCTGTGGGAAGGGGCAGAAAAGGGTGGCATCTACGGCGTCATTGGTGGCTGCCTCTGGGCATGGAGCGCCCAGCTCACCATGTATGGCGCCTGGGTGATCATTGCCGTTACGATAACCGGAGTCGGCGCGGGCCTGTGTACCCAAAGCTTCCTGCTGCAGAGCTGGAAGACGATTTTCGCTGTCAGTACGGTTGCGCTGCTCCTGACGGATGGCGCCTATACCTGCTTCCTGATCATGGGCAGAGCCGTACAGCCAGAGGCCTTCTTTACAGTATTCCTGCCGGAGGGAATACTTTCACTTTGCTTTGTTGTACTCTTCTATCCGGTCTCGGAGTACATTTCCCGAATTGGAGGATTCCATGGATAGTACCTATCGCGTGCGTGGCGCGATCATCGTTGCGATGATCGTTCTGATCGCATTTCTCTATACCGGACGACTGTTTGCTTTGCAGCTCACCGGAGATGACGAGGTTGTCTATACAGAGGCCAATACTACGACACACTCTACGACGGTTGCTGCCGCGAGAGGCGAGGTTTTGGACCGGCACGGTAACGTTCTGATCAGTAACCGCGCTACCTATGCTGTCACAGTTGACACCTTTTCACTGTTAAACAGCGAGGATACAAACGGCTATCTGCTGAGTATCGCAAAGGCCTGCCAGAAGCTGGGGATTGAATATAATGACAATCTGCCCCTGAGTGATACTGAGCCCTATACCTATACACTCGATGAACTGAGCTCCTCACAGCTCTACTACTATAAAAAATTCATGCAGGCGCGCGAATGGGACTCTGATATGACAGAGGAGAACTTTGTAGCCAAGCTGAAAAAGGCCTATGAGATTGACGACAGCTATACGGAGGAAGAGGCCCGGATCATCATGGGTATGCGGTATGAGCTGGATCTTCCGCGTTATGCCTATGCGGATACCTACGAGGTGATTTCAGATATTTCTGCGGACCAGCTGGCAGTGATCAAGGAAATCGGTGTGCCCGGTATGGAGGTTATAACCAGTACCGTCCGTGAATACCAGACACCCTATGCGGCGCAGCTGCTCGGCCATGTCGGCTATCTTTCCGATTACGAATACGAAAACACCTACAAGGATCTGGGCTACGCTATGGACGCGACAGTGGGCAAGGATGGATTTGAAGAGGCCTTTGAGCAGTATCTTCACGGCACTGACGGAATTAAGGTCACTACCACTGCGTCTGATGGCACGATCGTGGACGAATACTGGGAGGTAGAACCTCAGACCGGTTCCAATGTGATCACAACGATCGATATCGGGCTGCAGGCTGTTGCCGAACAGGCGCTTGCCGAGCGGATCCAGTCTATGGCCGAAGGGAAAATGGAAGGCCAGGACGGCTATGATGCATCATCAGGTGCTGTGGTCGTCATGGATGTAAACAATTTTGAGGTGCTGGCGGCAGCAAACTATCCTACCTACGACGGCCGGGAATACACCGAAAAGTATGATGAAATGCTGGAGGATGAGGATCAGCCGCTGGCAAACCGTGCGCTGATGTATGCCTTTGCACCTGGCTCCACCTTTAAAATGATCACATCAATCGCCGGCATGCGTGCCGGAATCGACCCGGATGATACCATTGAGGCCAACGGCATCTATACCAAATATGAAGAGGATGGCTATGCACCCAAGTGCTGGATCTATACTGAAAGTGGCATCGGCCATGGTACTGTGGATATGTACACGGCACTGGAGAAATCCTGTAACATCTACTTCTATACAGTCGGTGATGCCCTTACCTGGGAACCGATCGCGGAGGTTGCCAAATCCTTTGGCGTCGGTGAGTCCACCGGCATTGAGATGATCGAAGAGACCGGGCGTATGGCCGGCCCGGAGGTTAAGGAAGCACTGTATACCGGCATTGATTCAGGCTGGTACGCGGCAGATAACCTGATGCTTGCCATCGGCCAGTCCGATACCACGATGACCCCACTGCAGCTGTGCCGCTATGTTGCCACCATCGCAAATCGCGGAACCCAGTATAACGCAACATTTTTCCGCCGTGCGGTATCCTCGGACTTCCAGAGTCTGGTGGCACAGAACACCTATCCTGTCACCGCAACCGACCTGATCTCCGAAGAGGAATTTCAGGTGCTTTATACGGGAATGCGGCTTTGCGCGACTGACGGTACTGCAGCGAAATACCTGTCAGATACGGATCTGGAGCTCTGTTGTAAGACCGGAACAGCCCAGCACGGTCTCGGCGGCTCAGATAACGCGGCATTTGTCTGCTGGGCACCTGCCGATGACCCGGAGATTGCCGTAGCTGTATATGTAGAGCACGGTAATACCGGCGGCTACTACGCACAGGTTGCGCTGGACATTATGGAGTATTATTTTGATACCAAGGATGCGGTCCAGGAGACAAAGACTGAAAATAATCTTCTGACGACCGAATAAATCAGAACGGGAGGGGACAATCGCATGACAGAACCGAATTCACTGGATTATGTAACACTGTCCCCAACAGAGATTGAAAAGCTTCTGGGAGCGGGAAACGGGGAAGCGGCACTGGTCCTGCTGTACATGCGTGCTACCGGTGATGTATCGCTGCAGGAGGCAGAAAAACGCCTGCGCATTCCCATGCAGAACCTCAGCTGGGCGAAGACACTGCTGCAGCGGCTGGACCTGCTGAACACAGAGGTGAACCGGACGCAGTATGCGCCGGAGTATGCGCCGGTCTATTCAAGCGATGCGGTCAGCAGCTTTTCTGCCCAGGACAGCAGCTTCCTGCCTATGCAGCAGGAGATTGCGAACCGTCTGGGCCGGCCCTTAAGCACTGAGGATATGAGGACGCTGATCGCGCTCCGGGACTACCTGAAGCTGCCACCGGAGGTAGTGATCATGGCCCTGACCTGCTGTATTCAGAAGTGCGAATACGCGTCCCGGGCAAGTGGCAACCAGCGCAGTGTCAGTATACGGATGCTGGAGCGGGAATGCTATGAATGGGCCAATCTGGGCATTGATACACTGCAGAAGGCTTCAGAGCACATTTCCAGAAGTCTGGAGCAGGCTGACCCGGTTGGGCGTGTCCGCCGTGCCATTGGTCTGGACCGCGCCTTTATTCCGGCTGAAAAGGAGTTTGTAGAGAGCTGGCTGAAGCTTGGATTCCCGGTAGAGTCCATCCGTGTTGCCTATGAAAGGACCGTCATGCGGACCGGAAAGCTGACCTGGTCCTATATGAACAGGATCCTGCAGAACTGGCATGAGAAAAACCTCCATACACCGGAGGAAATTTCGGGTGGAGACCGGCAGCAGGCGGCAACGACAGCTCAACCGGCTTTTCAACCGGGGGAGCAGGAACGCGCGGCTGTCAGCAGTCTGCAGAATTATCTGGATAGCCTGAAGGGGTAAGGTGAGGATTGTGAGCTTTGAAAAGGAAGTCCTGGTCCGGGCAAGGAACCGGTATGAGCAGCGCGTGGATGCCCATCATCAGCTGCAACGCCATCGGCAGGAGGAAATTTACGGCCGATATCCCCGTGTGCAGGAGATCGACCGGGAACTGCGGGGCAATATGGCAAAGGTAATGGCATATGCATTCCGGCACGGGGAAGATCCCGCGACAGCGGTGCAGAAGCTCCGCAGCCAGAGCCTGACGCTGCAGCAGGAGCGCCGTAGCATTCTCCTGAAGGCGGGGTATACCGAAGAAGACCTGGCTGAAGGCCCAATGTGTCGAAGCTGTAGTGATACAGGCTATGTGGGTGCCACCATGTGCGATTGCCTGAGAGAACTCTGCCTGGAGGAGCAGCGGAAGGAGCTGACCAGCCTTCTTACAGTCAGAAGCCACAGCTTCAGTGACTTTCGAACGGAAATCTATCCTGACCAGATCGACTCTGCCTGGGGCATCAGTCCCAGACAGCAGATGGAGCTGGTCTATCGTACCTGCTATACCTATGCGCAGGCCTTTACACCGGAGGCAAAATCGCTGCTGATGAACGGTGGCACGGGGCTGGGGAAGACATTCCTGTCCGCTTGCATTGCACATGCTGTGGTTGAAAAGGGCTATTCTGTGGTCTATGATACAGCTATCCATGTCTTTACCTGCCTGGAGAATGAAAAGTTCGGCCGTGCCACAGAGGAGGAAGCGCGCGTAAACCGGCGGATCATGGAGTGTGATCTGCTGATCCTTGACGATCTGGGAACCGAGATGGTTACTGCCTTTGTCAGCCCGGCGCTGTACAGCATTATAAATGGCAGGCTTCTGGCAGGCAGGCCCACGATCATTTCCACAAACTTTACGCTTGGAGAACTGTCCAAACGCTATACACCACAGATTGCCTCCAGACTGATGGGAGAGTATATCAATCTCGGCTTTCTGGGGAACGATATCCGGCTTCGGGGCAAGTGAGCCTGCTGAAATATCATATGAAACAGGAGGATGTCCGGGTGGACATCCTCCTGTCTGTGTCTGTGACATCTGTGTGTATAAGCTTTATGCCGGTTCGTCTGTGATGCTGTCAAACTGTGTCCGGTAGAGCTCTGCGTAAAAACCATTCCGAGCCATAAGCTCTGTATGGGTACCGGTCTCTATGATCTCACCATCCCGCACAACCAGAATGCAGTCCGCATTACGGATGGTAGAGAGGCGATGGGCAATGACGAAGCATGTACGGTTCTGCATCAGCTGCCGCATGGCAGTCTGGATTCGGATTTCCGTCTGGGTATCCACATTGGAGGTGGCTTCATCCAGAATAAGCATACTGCCATCCTGCAGCATGGCACGCGCAATGGTCAGCAGCTGCTTCTGACCGGCTGAAATGCCATTGCCGCCATCAGTCAGAATGGTATCATAGCCCTCTGGCAGACGTTCTATAAAGGAATGAATCTGGGCAGCCTTTGCGGCGGCAATGATATCATCGTCGGTGACGCCGACCTTTCCGTAGGCAATGTTTTCCCGTATGCTGCCGTGGAAGAGCCAGGTCTCCTGCAGCACCATGGTCCAGGCGCTGCGCAGGCTGTCACGGGTAAGACCTGTAATCTCCCTGCCGTCAATGGTGATTGAGCCGGAGGCAGCATCATAGAAGCGCATCAGCAGATTGATGATGGTGGTTTTTCCGGCTCCGGTCGGGCCGACAATAGCAATCAGGGAACCGGCTGGCGCTTCCAGTGAGAAATCCTTCAGGATCAGCCGGTCAGGCGTGTAGCCGAAGCTGACATGCTCCAGCACCACATCCCCGTAGACCTCGCGCAGGACCTCAGCGGCCTCATCATCCGGCTTTTCGGGGAGTTCGTCAATGAGACGGAACACGCGCTCTGCGGCAGCAAGTGCGGACTGAAGCTCAGAATAGATGTTGGCAATTTCATTGATAGGTCCGGAGAATTTCCGGGAGTAGAGAACGAAGGAAGAAATATCGCCCAGCCCAATCCGGCCGTAGATATAGAGAATGGCGCCAACCACGCTGACCAGAGCCAGCGATACATTGTTGATAAAGGTGACAGAAGGGCCGTTCATGGTGCCATAGTATTCAGCGTCGGTATAGGCTTTGACACTGGCATCGTTCATCACATCGAAATCGTCGATGAAGGCCTGCTCCTGATGATAGGCGCGGGTGGTCTTCTGTCCGCCAAGCATCTCCTCTACATAGCCATTGAGCTCACCCAGGGCAGCAGAACGTTTGCGGAACAGGGGCCGCACATGCTTTGCGATATAGCGCGAAAGCAGGATGGAAGCAGGCACTGTTACACAGAAGATCAGTACCATAACGGGGGAGATGATCAGCATCATGATCAGACTGCCGATGATGGTGATAGCGCTCTGCACCACCTGCAGGAAGTCTGAAGAAAGCGATTCGTTTACCGTATCGATGTCATAGGAGATTACGGAGATAATGTCACCGGTCTGATGATCATCAAAGAAGCGGACAGGGAGGCGCTGCAGGTTGTGGAATACATCCTGCCGCATCTGCTCTACCACCTGCCGGGTAAGCCACACCATCAGAAGCTGCAGGATATATCCCAGCACACCGGAGCCGATATAGGTCAGCGCCATCAGCAGAACAAGCCGCAGCACCAGAGACAGGTCTGCCTGTCCTGCGCCAAGCCCCGTAGCGTCGATTGCGCTGCCGGACAGCTTTGGGCCGATCAGTCCCAGCAGATTGCTGACCACCGCAAGAAGCGCGGCAATGACAAGTGTCAGCCGGTGGGCACGCAGATAGTCCCAAAGCCTGAGCAGTGTATATTTCCGGTGGACCGGAGTTCTGCCGGTGCTGCGGCGGTCACCGGTCATGTCATTCATCCGGGGACCCTTCTGTCCGAACCCATTACGCATTGTGTTCCACCCCGCTTCCCATCTGTGTTTCGGCGATCAGTGCGTACATATCACAGGCTTCAAGCAGCGCTGCATGGGTGCCCTGACCAATCACATGTCCATCGTCCAGTACTAAAATCAGGTCCGCGTGCTGGATTGCGGAGATCCGCTGCGCGATGATCACCTTGGTGGTATCCGGATAGCTGTGGTAGAGGCATTGCCGAAGGGCAGCATCCGTACGATAATCCAGCGCACTGGAGCTGTCATCCAGGATCAGAATATCGGGATTGCCTGCAAGCGCTCGGGCGATCAGCAGCCTCTGCCGCTGTCCGCCGGAGAGGTTTGTACCCCGGACGGTAAGTCGATGATTCCAGCCGTCCTCCAGCGCATCAACAAATTCGGCGGCCTGGGCGTGCTCCAGTGCCCGCCGGATTGCCGCGTCGCCAAGCCCACGACCGTAATCGATGTTGGCACGGATCGTGTCAGCTATCCAGAAATCCTTCTGAAAGGCAACCCCGAAATGTCCGGTTAAATCTGCGCGGTCCAGACTGCGCAGGTCTCTGCCGTCCAGGTAGATCGCTCCGGAGTCCGGGTCATAGAAGCGCAGCAGCAACTGGACCAGCGTGCTTTTGCCGGAGCCTGTGGTCCCCAGAATGCCCAGCGTCTGGCCGCGCTTCAGCTGGAAGCTGACATCTGTAAGATTGTCCTGCTGCTTCAGATAGGAGAAGGATACATGGTCAAAAACCAGCTTCGCGTCGGTTTCCAGACCGGGACGGTCTTCTGTGATCATGTCGTCCGGAGTCCCCAGCACCTCACTGATGCGACGGGCGGAGGCAATGCCCTTGGCACACAGGGTGAAGATCCGCGTAATGCCGAGGACGGCATTCAGGATAATGGCAAAATAGCTGAGAAAAGCGATGATGGTACCGGGCTGGGTCAGCCCGAGGTTGACCCGGTGCGCACCGTACAGGACCACGCCGCAGAGTCCCAGGTTCAGGATCAGGGAGGTCATGGGATTGGAGATTGCCATAACAGAGGCGGCACGCTGTTCGGCAGAGGCCAGCTCGTGGTTGATCCGGTCAAAGCGCTGCTTCTCGTATTCGGTTTTGGAAAGGGCTTTGATGACCCTGACGCCTGTGACATTTTCCTGTACCGTTCTGACCAGACGGTCAAGTACAGACTGTGTATAGGTGTACATGGGTACCGAAATCCTTGAGACCAGCCATACCACCAGAAAAATGAGGGGCAGGGTAGCCGCAAGAACAAGCGTCAGCTTTGCGTCCATCATCAGAGTGATCAGGATCCCGCCAATCAGCAGGATCGGGGCACGAACACCCAGACGCTGAACCCTTGCCACCATCTGATTCACGTTGTAGGTGTCGGAGGTCAGACGGGAAACCAGCGAAGGGATCGTGAACGCGTCAGTCTGACCTGCGGAAAGGGAGGAGACCCTCGCAAACAGGTCATGCCGCAGCGCAAGCGTTACCCGGCCGGAGCTTTTTGCGGACATACGGTTGGCGGTAATATTGCCGAAGACTGTATACAGGGCGCAGAGGATCATGATCCCGCCCCACAGGAAGACACTGCCGATGTTCCGGGTGGGGACGACATCATCAAGGATCTTCTCCAGAATGGATGGGATCACCAGCTCCATCATGGAGGCGGAAAATTTCAGCAGCAGTCCGAAGAGCATAAGCTTCCAGTGGGGCCTGCAGTACTCCAGTATTTTTCTCAAGGCGCTCAGTCCTTTCCTGGTGGTGTGGACGGGCAGGCGGCTGCCATAGCCGGCCACAGCGAAATGTTAGCTATAAAACTATTTTAGCATATATAACAGAACAATACAAGTAGCTCGCGCAGGACTGTAAAAGACAGCCGGCCCGCCGGCGAGGACTGGCTATGCGTTGCAGAACGGGGATTTTCCATAAAATCAGGGCAAAAAACATAAGAGATGCTGTGGACTTTGACGCTGTTTGTGTTACAATACGGTATGAACTGTATTTCACGGTTCCCCGGCCTGACCTGCCGGAGATGGAGGATGGACCGTCAACGTTGAAAGGAGACAACCATGCGCGGTTTACAACATTTTGTGAAATTTGATCTGGCACCGATCCTGTCGGTGTTCCTGGTCTGCCTCTTCCCCTGTGTCTTTGTCTATACACAGAACGTGGAGTCGGCTGCGTTTGCCGATACGCTAGGGATCCTTGGGCTCTATCTGGCTTTGGCTGCGGCTATCATCGCAGTTGCTGCAATCTTTTTCCGGAATCTGTCGCGTGCGGCGTTTTTCGCAGACGCTGCGATGCTGGTGATCGTGAATTTCACCATGCTGTCCAATGGGCTGCAGAAGAAGCTTGCGTGGTATTCCCCAATTTATCTGGCGGCGATATTTGTCATCCTGCTACTGGCATTGCTGGTCCTTCTGCTCAGAAAAAAGCCGGATATGCGGATCGCCTGTACGCTGGTAGCCATTGCCTTTGTATCTGTCACGGTCATGAACCTGATCCTGGCAATCCCGGCAATCTACCGGAGCCATCAGACAGTGACGCCGGATGCGGAGCAGGCTGTCGTACTTTCTGCGGCATCTGCAGCCCAAAGCGCAGAGGAACTGCAGACTGTGACGGAGGAGACGGCCGACGCAGAAACGGAGAAAACGCCTGTAGCTGCTGCCGAAGCCGAAGTCGAAGTCGAAGTCGAAGCCTCTGTGACAGAAACACCGGCTTCTGATGCGGAGCCGGAAGCAGCTGAGGAAGCAGTGCTTCCCGAAGAAGCGGCAGAGCCCGTCGCGGAAAATATTTTTACCGATGAGGAACGCCCCAACGTATACTATTTTATTTTTGACGAATATGGCGGCTACGAGAATCTGCTGCACTATTTTGATTATGATAACAGCACATTTTTATATGAGCTGGAGGCGAAGGGCTTTAATATTTCATGGGAATCCAGAAATACCGAAGCGGTATATACCAATACACTTGTCCCCAATCTGATGAACCTGAACTATGTGATGGAAGCCGGAGAATATGAAAACAGAGACCTGACCGATTATTACATGGACAACAGCTACCTCGTCAGGACCTTTCTGGAAAACGGATATCAGGTCAATCTGGCCGACCATCTGGATTTTATAGGGCATACAGGCTGTAATGTCCTGACAGAAAATCAGACGGAGAAGACCATTTCAGACATTCTGGTGGGCAACAGTATCTTTTCGAAGTTTGATAAATCGGAAGCAAACTATTATGATCAGGTTATGAATGTTATGGAGGCCGAGCGGAACTGCTGGCAGTATACGCAGGACACACCTACGCTGACCATCGGCTATCTGCAGGTGCCCCACAGCCCACTGGCCTTTAACAGAGAAGGCGAGGCCAATGAGCGCAAGGATTATTATAACTGGAGACGGGATGAGCTTTACCTGGATCAGCTGGAGTATATCAGCGATTATATTCTGGAGCTGATGGATATTGTTCTGGAGCATGATCCGGACGCGCTGATCATCCTGCAGTCCGATCATGGCTGCCGCTACCCCATCCATCAGATTCAGGTGGGCCTGGCTGATGTCTGCGACCCCTATACGGAGTACCCCCATATGCAGAATATCCTCAACTGTGTTTACTACCGTGGAGAAACGATTGAAATTGAGGGCCTGACTGGGATCAATACCCTGCGCCGTGCATTCAACCAGGTGCTGGGGACCGGTTTTGAAGAACTCGAGCCGGTCTATAACTGGGATGACCTGTCAGATAAGATTACGCAGTTCGAATAAGACGCTGCCTCCATATGGCCCGGAGCCGACCGATGAACAGGCGGCGAAAGCAGCCGTATCCATTCGCTATTGACGCATTTTTATTCTGCATGTAAAATAAGGTAGGAATACGATACAGAATTTAAGACAGCAGAGGAATATACCATGAAAAAAGTAATGCTGGTGTTTGGCACCCGCCCCGAGGCCATCAAAATGTGCCCGCTGGTGAATGAACTGAAAACCCGTAGCAATTTGCAGACTGTAGTCTGCGTGACCGGTCAGCACCGCCAGATGCTGGACATGGTGCTGGAGACCTTCCATGTGGTCCCGGACTATGACCTTTCCATCATGAAGGAGCGCCAGACCCTTTTCGACGTGACGACCAATATCCTGAACCGGATCCGTGAGGTGCTGGAGCAGGAGCGGCCGGATGTGGTCCTTGTCCACGGCGATACCTCCACAACCTTTGTGACGGCGTTGGCCTGCTTTTATCTGCAGATCCCGGTTGGCCATGTAGAGGCCGGGCTGCGTACCCATAATATCTACAGCCCCTATCCGGAGGAATTTAACCGGCAGGCAGTCAGCATTGTTTCCAGCTTCAATTTTGCTCCCACTGAGATGGCAAGACAGAATCTGCTGGACGAAAAACGGGACGACAGCAGAATTTATGTCACCGGCAATACAGGCATTGACGCCCTGAAGACGACTGTTCGCAAAGATTACACCCATGCGGAGCTTACCTGGGCAGAGGACTGCCGGCTGATCGTTATCACAGCGCACCGCCGCGAAAATCTCGGTGAACCTATGGTACATATGTTCCGTGCGATCCGCCGGGTCTGTGACGAGCATCCGGATGTCCGCGCTGTCTATCCCATCCACATGAACCCCGCGGTTCGGGAGATTGCGGAGCGGGAACTGGGCGGGGATGACCGCATCCATATCATCGAGCCGCTGGATGTACTGGATTTTCATAACTTTCTGGCCCGCTGCTGCCTGATCCTGACAGATTCCGGCGGCATTCAGGAGGAGGCGCCTTCACTGGGCAAGCCTGTTCTGGTCATGCGTGACACCACCGAGCGGCCGGAGGGGATTGCCGCCGGAACCCTGAAGCTGGTTGGTACCGATGAAGAGACCATCTATGAGAATTTTACCCGCCTGCTGGATGATCCGCAGGCCTATGCAGCAATGGCGGAGGCGAAGAACCCCTATGGCGACGGATTCGCGTCCGTCCGGATCGCGGATATTCTGGAGAGAGAACTGGAAGGATGACGACTGATGAGTAATCCCAATGGAAAGTGGGAATTCGATGACCGGGGCAACTGCCACTATGTGCCACGGGGAGGGCAACCAAACGGAAGCAGACAAACTGCAGGCAGTCAGCCCGACCAGAGGACACAGTGGCATGAGACCCAGCGCTACTATACGCAGAATTCCAGACGGGAGACCAGCGGCCTGATCGATACCTTCCGGCATAACGGAATCTGGCAGCTGGTGGGTATTATACTGGGCATTATAAGCGGAGCGTGGTTTGTCAGCGTGGCGATTCTGATCCTGCGGGCAGCAGGCGTTCTGGACGACCGGACCCGGACAACAAAAAGCACTGTGTCACAGCAGCACTATACCACAGCCTATGCGCAGGGGACATCGACCGGTCAGGCGCAGAGCACACAAAACGGCAGTGGCAGCTATCGGACCTCCGGATATCGGCCGGGTAATAATGTGCGGGTTCCTGAGGAATTTCAGAACCGTAACGCCCAGCGTCGTGCGAAGCAGGCAGATCAGGCTCAGAGCGGGCAGCAATCTGCGGTATCAGATGCCGGCGGAAAGAATTATGCGCCCTACAAGCCTCCAAAGAAAGAAAAGAACAGAAGGCTTGGACATATTGGCCTCTATCGTGGTGTTGGAATTAGCCTCACAGCGCTCTTTGGCCTGTGCAGTATTATGGAGCTGTCAGATATCATTGCCAGCCCTGCCAGTTTTACATCAGAGCTTTCTTCCCTGGTTGTGCTGCTTTGCTTCCTTGCGGCAGGAATTTCCCTCTGGGGGATTGCAGGCAGCCGCAGCCGGAAGGCAAAACGTTATGCAAGATACCTTACCCTGATCGGTAGCCACGACCGGGTTTCGGTGACAGCGCTTTCCCACACTACCGGCTATCAAGAGAAGAAGGTCCGTGACGACCTGCAGGACATGCTGGATAAGGGCTACTTTGAAACCGGCTATCTGGACATGAAACGGGATGAGCTGGTGCTTTCCGGCTGGAACCCTGACATGGAGGCCGACCAGGAGCTACCGCTGACAGAAGCGGCTGCGGATGAAAATACAGCGGTCCGTACCATCCGGCAGATCCGCGCCCTGAACAATGATATCGCAGACCCGGAAATGTCCGAAAAGATTGACCGCATTGAAGCGCTGACCGGACGGATCTTCCGTCTGCTGGAGGAGCATCCGGAAAAGGAATCCGAGCTCCGGGGCTTTACAACCTATTATCTGCCCGAAACACTGAGCCTGTTGGACCGCTACGCGAAGCTTGAGGCACAGAATGTGGATGGTGGCAGTATGGCAGAGTCTATGACCCAGATCGAAGAGATGATGGACAAGATCGCGGACGGCTTTGAAGCACAGTTGGATAAGATGTTCGAATCCGACGCCATGGATATTTCCGCAGATCTGCGGGTTATGGAGCAGATGCTGCAGAAGGACGGTCTGACAGCAGATGAACAGACGCTGAAGCTGTAACCGAGCACATCAGAGCCTGACGGGACCAGAATGAAAACTGCATAAGTCCAGAGCACTGCGAAAACGGATATGCCGGATTCGCAGTGCTTTTGCATGGAAAGGACACGGATTGACGGAAAATATTACAAAGATATTAAGAAGATTTGCAGTTAAATTATTTAACCTCAAATATTGCGCGATAAAATTGTTTTCACGAAAAAATCACTTGACTTTTATGCATTCTGTAGTATCATTTATATGCAAATTGTTTGTTCGCAAACAATTTAACGTGAAATCATCCGACCGGCTGCCACACTGTGCTGCCGGGGCAGATGCTTAGGAGGTGTGATTCTTGGGCGCTCGTTTTGAGGCCGGAAGTCCGGAGTCCCTGTACCATGCGCTTCGGCGCAAGCACAGCAATGCGGTGGACAGGCTGCTGGCAAGAAATGGTGTTGCCAATATCGGTCAGCCGATCATCCTGACGATCCTGACACAACAGGAGAACGGGACGATCTCATCCCAGAAGGAACTGGCAGAGCGGTTGCGGGTTACCCCCGCTACAGTAACGACCTCACTGAAATCCATGGAACGTGACGGTTACATTGAAAAGCTCTCAAAGCCCGGGGATCTGCGCTGCAAGCCCATTCGTATTACGGAAAAGGGCAGGCAGGCTGCACGGACGATCGATTGTGTATTTGAAACGCTGGACCATGGTATGTACCGGGGCTTCAGCGAAGCCGAGCTGAAACAGATTTCCGGGTTCTACAAAAGGATCATCGAGAACCTGGAATGTGTCAGCTCAGAGGAAAACCCGTAAGTTAGGAGGAAACCATCTATGTTCAAACAATTGATGGGGTATATCGGTGAGTATAAAAAATACTTTATCCTGGCACCCCTGACAGTTGTGGTGGAGGCCATTGCGGAACTGATCCTGCCCTTCCTCATGGGCAAGATCGTGGATGTCGGTGTTGCAAATCAGAATAAGGGCTATATGTTTGGCCTTGCTGCGGTCATGATCGTTGTCGCAGCCATTGGTATTGTCGACGGCATCTATTCTGCAAAATTCTCTGCCAAGGCGGCTATGGGCTTTGGCTATAATCTGCGTCAGGATGTGTTCAAGCACATTCAGAGCTTTTCTTTTGCGGATGTAGACAAATTCTCCACAGCATCCCTGGTCACCCGCTGTACCACAGACATCAAGCAGCTGCAGCAGACTGCCATGGAGCTGACACGTGTGCTGATCCGTGCACCTGCGCTGCTCATTATCTCCATGGTCATCTGCTTCAGCATGAACGCGAAGCTCTCTCTGGTCTTTGTGATTGCAATCCCACTGCTGCTTGCTGTGGTCTTTACAGTCATGTTCCTGACCACATATCTTTTTGAGGTCATGCAGACCAAGATTGACGGGCTGAATGCCTCCGTGCAGGAGAACCTGATCGCCATCCGTGTTGTCAAGTCCTTTGTGCGTATGAGCCACGAGAAGCTCAAATTCAAGAAGGCCAATGATGACCTGATGAAGACCTCTATCATGGCAACCATCCGTCTGTCAGTCATGCAGCCTGCCACCATGATGGTGCTGTATGGTACCACACTTGCGGTCTACTGGTTTGGCGGTCATATGGTCGGCAACGAGACGATGCTCTCCGGTCAGCTGCTGAGCTTTATTTCCTACATCAATAATGTCCTGATGTCTGTTATGATGTTCTCTATGGTCCTGATGGGCATGACCCGTGCACGTGCCTGTGGCAACCGTGTGGTGGAGGTCCTGAATCATGAGCCGGACATTCAGGACAGCGACAATGAGGATGCAGCTGCCCATGAGATCAAGGGCGAGATCACCTTTGATCATGTATCCTTCCGCTATCCCCAGTCTGACCGCCGTGGTATGGTCCTGGATGATGTCAGCTTTACAATTCCGGCCGGTTCCTTTGTGGCAATCGTCGGCTCCACCGGCGTTGGCAAGACGTCCATGATCAGCCTGATCCCGCGTTTTTATGATACGACCTCCGGTAACGTGCTGGTTGATGGTATTAACGTGAAGGATTATAACCTGCGGCATCTGCGTCAGAGCATTGGCATGGTGCTTCAGAACAATGTGCTCTTTACCGGTACGATCCGCTCGAATCTTCAGTGGGGCGCCATCGGGGCTGATGACGAGACCCTGCTGGAGGCAACGAAGGATTCCCAGGCCTACGAGTTTATTTCCCGTTTCCCCGAGGGCCTCGATACAGCGATCGATCAGGGTGGTGTCAATGTCTCCGGTGGTCAGAAGCAACGTCTCTGCATCGGCCGTGCTATGCTGAAGAACCCGAAGATCCTGATCCTGGATGACTCAACCTCTGCCGTTGACTCTGCGACAGAGGGTAAGATCAGGGATACCTTCTACAACAAATATAAGGATACAACAGTCCTTCTGGTGGCACAGAGAATCTCCTCTGTACAGTATGCTGACCAGATCATTGTTCTCGAAGAGGGGAAGCTCAATGATATGGGCACCCATGACGAGCTGATGGCACGTTGCCGCGTCTATCAGGAAATCTATGCATCCCAGCAGGAAGGAGGCGGACTCGATGGCTAAGAAAGATAAGGTTGATACCAAATCCAAGAAGAAGACCGAAGAAGAGATCGACGACGAGGAAGGCAGCTATACTGGTAATATGCGAGGCCAGAGAGGCCCGGGCGGCGCAAAGGACTTCCGCAAGCCCAAGGATACCAAGGGTACCCTGATCCGCCTGCTCAACTATGTGGTAGCGAATAAGCTTCTGCTGGTAGTTGTTCTGTGTATGATGCTGGTCTCCACCATCGCAAATCTGGCTGCAAGCTATGTCTTAAAGCCTCTGATCGATGACTGTATCCTGCCGATGATCGGCAACCCGGACCCCAACTGGTCAAAGCTTGCTGCGCAGCTGGTGAAGCTGCTGGTGATCTATCTGCTGGGCGCGGCTGCCTCCTATGGGCAGGGAATTGTCATGAGCTTCCTGTCCCAGCGCGCGATCAACAAGCTCCGTAAGGATCTCTTTGATAAGCTGCAGGAAATGCCCATCGCCTATTACGATGCCAACGGCAACGGCGAGGTCATGTCCCGCTTCACCAATGATGCGGATAACGTCCAGATGGCAATGGAGCAGACGGTTACCATGTTTATCTCCTCCATTCTCACCTTTGTGGGAACGGTTGCCATGATGATCTATCTGAACTGGATCCTCTTCATTATTACCGTGGCAGTCCTGTGCGTAGACTATGCCATTGTCCGTAAGATATCCAAGCGTTCCAAGACTTTGTACCGCAAACAGCAGAAGGCACTGGGACTGGTCAATGCCTATGTGGAGGAAATGGTTGAGGGCATCAAGGTTGTCAAGGCCTTCAACTATGAAGAAGAGATCAAGGCGGAATTTACCCGCCGCAATCAGGATTACCGTGATAACGCCATGGATGCGACCTACATGGGCATGATCATCATGCCAATCCTGAACCAGGTCATGGGGATCTGCTATGCCATTACGGCAGTGGTCGGCGGCCTGTTTGTCATTGCAACGATGACCAACGGCGCGGCTATAGGCGGGGTTGCCTTTACTATCGGTTCTCTGGGCGTTTACCTGACCTATACCAAGCAGGTTGCACAGCCCATTAATCAGGTTTCCAACCAGGTGGTCACACTGATGTCCGCAATCGCCGGTGCAGAGCGTATCTTCAATGTTATGGATTCCAAGCCCGAGATTGATGAGGGCACCATTACCATGGTCCCTGTTGATGAGAACGGCAATGAGATTGAAGACTGGCTGCTGGCAAAGGGCGAGGCCTGGAAGACCCAAAACGGTCTGGTTCCCGTGAAGGGCCATATCGAGGTTCAGAATGTCAACTTCCACTATGTGGAGGGCAAGCCTGTTCTGAAGAACCTGTCTGTAGAGGCAAAGCCCGGTCAGAAGATTGCCTTTGTCGGCTCTACCGGTGCCGGTAAAACCACCATCACAAACCTGATCAACCGCTTCTATGACGTGCAGGGTGGACAGATCCTGTATGATGGGATCAATGTTAACGATATAAAAAAGGATGACCTGCGCCGCAGCCTGGTCGTCATTCTGCAGGATACCCATCTGTTCAGCGGAACCATCATGGAGAATATCCGTTATGGTCGTCTGAATGCTACCGATGAAGAGTGTATCGCGGCTGCGAAACGCGCCAATGCCTACAACTTTATTATGTCCCTGCCGGAGAACTTCAATACCTATATCACCGGTGACGGTGGTTCCCTGTCACAGGGTCAGCGCCAGCTGCTCAACATTGCCCGTGCGGCTGTTGCCAAGCCGCCTGTCCTGATCATGGATGAAGCAACCTCGTCAATCGATACCAGAACCGAGAAGGAGATTGAAAAGGGCCTGGACGGTCTGATGCATGGTAAGACAGTCTTTATCATTGCACATCGACTGTCTACTGTCCGTAACTCTGATAAGATTGCTGTCATTGAAGCCGGTGAGATTATCGAGTTCGGTAACCACAAGGAGCTGCTTGAAAAGGGCGGCCGTTACTATGAGCTGTATACCGGTCAGCATATGCTGGACTGAGATCCTGTAACCGTAACCAGCTGCAAAATAAAACGAATCCGGCTGCTCTGTTAGGGGGCAGTCGGATTTTTCGAACGCACTGTGCAATTGTACGCATTTTAAATTTTCTTCAGAAAACTGTTCCAATTCTGAACTTTTGATGTATAATAATTCAGGGTATTCAGATATGCCTCTAGTATTTGGACTGGGGATGCGAAGATAACTCCCCACGAAAGGAGAAAAATGAGATGTTTGACAGAAAAGTACTGAAAGCTAACGGTAAGGCAGCTTTCAAGAGCAACTACTGGTATGCAGTCCTGTGGGCATTTGTGCTCTCACTGCTCACAGCGGGTGGGGCATACAGCACTTCCGCCAATACCAGCTACCAGAATGATGGTTCTGGTATCCATCTGGCGATTGCAGGGATTGGTCTGGGCATCACGCTTGTTGTGGTTGTGATCCGCCTTGTGGTCGGCTGCCCCTACAGAGTTGGCTATGCCCGCTGGCGGATCGGCTGCGCAGAGGGCAGAGCACAGAACGCGGATATCGGCTATGCCTTTAATGGTGGCCGTATTGGCGGCGCGATTGCCGGTATCTTCTTCACCGATCTGATCATTTTCCTGTGGAGCCTGCTCTTTGTCATTCCCGGTATCGTTGCAGCCTACAAATATCGCCTGGTTCCCTACCTGATGGCTGAGAACGAAAATATGACCGGTAAAGAGGCCCGTGCACGCAGCGCTGAAATGATGAAGGGTAAAAAAGCGGCAGCCTTCTTCCTGGACCTGTCCTTCATTGGCTGGATCCTGCTCAGCATTTTGACCTGTGGCATTCTGGCTATTTTCTGGGTTGCCCCCTATATCAACGCAACAGAGTGCGAGCTCTACCGCTTCCTGCGTGACACCGGGGCTCAGGCATAAGGTGACGGCTACCTGACTGTTGAAACAGGGCTTGTCATAAAACAGAATCTGGAACAAAACCTGCCCGGCAGACGACAAGCAAGCACTGCCGGGCAGGCTTGCCGTATAAGGCGGTTCCTGAATGGACCGGCCGTGAATCGAATTCGGAATGGATGGATTTTATGATCAATACCTATGTTTTTGATATGGGCAACGTACTCCTGCGCTGGGACCCGGAAGCAATTGTGCAGTGCTTTTCCACAGACCCGGCAGTGCAGGATATCCTGCTGCAAAAGATTTTTCGGAGTCCGGACTGGGCAAAGCTGGACAGTGGGGAGCTGACCGAACGTACGATGTTCCGGAATATCGGGCCTGCAATGGATTTTGCCAGCCGCAATGCGGCAAAGGCCTGCCTCGGGTCCTATGAACGATATCTTCCAATCATTGACGGAATGCCGGAGCTGCTGCAGGAGCTGAAGCAGGCGGGGAACCGGGTGTATATCCTGAGCAATGCATCTGCACGCTTCCGTGGATTGCTGCTGGCGATGCCCTTTATCCGCTATGTGGATGGGATCATGATCTCTGCGGAGGAGCGGTTGGTAAAGCCGGATGAACGGATCTATCGTTTGCTGTGCTCCCGCTATGGCATCAGGCCGGAAGAGGCAGTGTTCATTGATGACTACCAGCCCAATGTAGACGGTGCCAAGGCAGTGGGCATGCAGGCGGTCCGGTTTTCCGGTACTGCCGATGCACTGAAGACTGACCTCGAAGCACTTCAGCTCTGATTTAAAGCTGATACGGGAACATAGCGATACAGCTGTAAGTGAGAAGGTGACCGCTTTTGCGGTTGCCTTTTTGCGTGGTATCTGCTACAATAAATCCGGCCCCTGCGGGTGGCCCGGCAGTTCATTTGTACCTTCCTGCCGTTAAGCAAAACCGGGACTACAGATCGGCAATAGTATCATAGGGTTGTCTGAGGTGTAGCTGTGCGTTTTGCAGAGCTATTTTTCTTTTGTAAAGGAGTCATTGTATGAAAGCGTTGGTCTTGTTCAGTGGCGGCCTCGACAGCTCTGTGTGCCTTGGCCTCGCGGTAAAGACGTATGGAGCGGATGAGGTGCTTGCCCTTTCCGTCAGCTACGGGCAAAAGCATAAAAAAGAGCTTGAAGCTGCAGAGCGGGTTGCGGCCTTTTATGGTGTCAGACGTATGACACTGGACCTGGGAGATATCTTCCGGGACAGTAGCTGTACCCTGCTGGAGGGCGCAGCGGAGGAAATCCCACACGAGGATTACGCACGGCAGCTTGAAAAAACAGCGGGCGCGCCGGTCACAACCTATGTGCCCTATCGCAATGGGCTTTTTCTCTCGGCAGCGGCGTCTGTTGCGCTGAGCCACGGGTGCGAGGTACTTTACTACGGTGCCCACGCGGATGATGCCGCGGGGAATGCCTACCCTGATACCAGTACAGCCTTCAACCGGGCAATCTCAGATGCGATCCGGATCGGCAGCGGCGGTGCGCTGCGGGTTGAGGCGCCGTTTATTGACCGTACAAAGGCGCATGTAGTTGCTGTGGGGGCAGAGCTCGGCGTCCCCTTTGGACTGACCTGGAGCTGCTATGAGGGGCATGAGAAGGCCTGCGGAACCTGCGGTACCTGCCGCGACAGAAGGCAGGCCTTTGCACGCAATGGTCTGGTGGATCCCATTGATTACGAGGCGGAAGCAGGTGAACTGTGATGCCCAATGAAGTGATATTTTTGATTACAGTCCTCCTCTACCTTGGCAGTGTACTGCTGCTCTATAGCCTGTTTGGCAAAAACGGCCTGTATGCATTCGCAGTGTTCGGCACACTGCTGGGAAACATAGCCGTCTGCAAATGTGTGGATTTATTTGGCTACTCTACTACCGCAGGGAATGTGCTCTATGCCTCCACATTCCTGGTGACGGATATCCTGTCAGAAAAATACGGGAAAAAGGCCGCAGCCCGGGCAGTTGCCTACAGCTTTTCCATCATGGTGCTGTGGCTGATCGGATCGCAGCTGATCCTGTTGTTTACGCCCAACGAAAATGACTACATTAACAGCAGCCTGCAGGTTGTGTTCGGACTGGTCCCGCGGATCACGATTGCGAGCCTGTTGGGCTTTGTGTGCAGTCAGAATATAGATGTATTTCTGTATCACCTGATCTGGAGCAAAACCGGCGACGGGCAGGGGCGGCTCTGGCTGCGCAACAACGGAAGCACCCTGATCAGTCAGGCAATCGATACGGTTATCTTTACGACCCTTGCGTTCTGGGGGACCTATCCCACGAATGTGTTTATCAGCATTCTGATCACAACCTATGTATTTAAGGCAGTGGTTGCGCTGCTGGATACACCCTTTATTTATGCAGCCAGACGGATCACCGTCAGAGAGGAGTTACAATGAGCAAGAGAGAAAAAGAAGGGCTGACGCAGCTGGGCAGTCAGCACACAAGCTACAAAACGGATTACGCGCCGGAGGTTCTGGAATCCTTCAGCAATAAGCATCCGGACCATGACTATTTCGTAAAGTTCAATTGCCCTGAATTCACAAGCCTGTGCCCCATTACCGGCCAGCCGGATTTTGCGACGATTACAATTTCCTATGTGCCGGATCAGCTGCTGGTGGAGAGCAAATCCTTAAAGCTATATCTTTTCTCCTTCCGTAACCATGGGGATTTTCATGAGGATGTGATCAACATCATTATGGAGGACCTGGTCGAAAAGCTTGCGCCCAAATACATTGAAGTGTGGGGAAAGTTCCTGCCCCGGGGTGGACTGTCAATCGACCCTTACTGCAACTATGGCAAGCCCGGTACCCGGTGGGAGCAGGTTGCCTGGGATCGCCTGAGCGGCCATGATATGCTTCCGGAAAAGGTAGATAACCGCTGAAGCGGAAGACTGCAGACAAAATCCTCAGGGCCCGAAAACCGTGCGCAGGTACTGGTTTTCGGGCCCTTTGCCGTGGAAGACAGAGCATGGCTCTGCGCGGGCTTCTAATTGCGCAGGGCCTGTGAATGTGGTAAAATAAAAGAAAAAATCCGGAGTAAGTGCTATGAACCTGAAAGAACGCGCGAAACAGTTAAAATGTGATATTCCCTGTGTATTTCTGGCTTTAAAGGACCCGGACACGCCGATCACGGCGAAGCTTGTTGCCTTTGCGGCCGTTGCCTATGCGCTTTCCCCCATTGACCTGATCCCGGATTTTATCCCTGTACTGGGCTACCTGGATGATGTGCTGCTGCTGCCGTTGCTGATCGCGCTGGCTGTAAAGCTGATTCCCAAAGAGGTCTGGGAAAGAAACCGCGCAAAGGTTGCAGAAACAGGAAGCGGAGACCTGCACGGGAAATGGTATTATGCGCTGCCGGTCTGCCTGGTCTGGGCGCTGATCATATTCCTGATCATCAGGCGGTTCTTCCTGTAACAGACAGGTATTGCCGGTCATACATGGCTGAAAACAGACTGCCACGGTCCGAAATATGGACCGTGGCAGCTTCTTTTTGGTGGCAGCTTTACTTTTTCGGACCGCACGTTTTTACGGCAGCTGATTTGGGCCGGGAAACAGGATCAGATGGTCTTTGCGGTTGTCCAGCCGGCGCGGACGGCCTGCTGAAGAGAAGCAGGCTTTTTACAGTCGCCGATGATCCGGAACATGGAACCGACCTGTGAATAATACAGGGCCTCATCTGTTTTTGACTGCATACCGGCAGAGAGCACGATGCTGTCACATGGAATGACATGCTCCAGCCCCTCAGCGTCACGATAGGTGACACTGCCATCAGAAACGGCAGTACAGGTGGCATTTGTCAGGCCTGTAAAATTGGGCTCACGTTCCCATGCGGCCTTTACCATGGAATAATAATGGCCATGGTAGGCTTCACGCGCCAGCATGTCGGTCATTTCCAATACGGTTACCAGATGGCCCTTCCGGCTGAGCTGTATGCCGCATTCAACGCCGATCTCGCCACCGCCGATTACGACAACCTGTTTGCCAAGGGCATCCTCATGGCCAAAGACATCCTTCCCATAAACAACCGGAGTTGTATCAATGCCGGGGATTGACGGGACCAGCGGCTCGGAACCGACTGCCGCAATGACAACCTCATAGCCAAGCGCTTTGAGTTCCTCGGCTGTGGGCGCACAGTTCATGTGAAGTGTGATCTCGGTGCGGGCAGTGATCTGCTTTACGATAAAATCGCGGTAATCACGCAGGGGCCATTTGAAATCTACGGTGTCACAGTGGTTCAGCAGACCACCCAGACGGTCAGTTTTTTCATACAGATGGACGGTATGGCCCATTTCCTGCGCGGTCAGTGCAGCCTGAATCCCTGCAGGACCACCGCCGATCACAGCAACAAGCTTACTTTTGCCGTTAAAGGGCTCAAGATCCTTCATGAAATGTTCCATGCCCCGTGCGGGGTTAACGGCACAGACAGTCAGCCAGGGCTCGCTGGGGCCGGCCCGGAGACATTTGTTGCAGCGGATACAGGGCACAAGGCTGTCACGTTTCCCTTCATAGACAAGGCGGCCGTATTCGGGATTTGAAATAAAGGCACGCGCCATGGAAACCAGGTTGGCCTCACCGTTTGCCAGCAGCTGCTCGTTTGCATCCGGATCGAAAAGACCGGAGGAGGCGGCAACGGCAAGCTCAGGGCCGGCTGCACAGATTTCCTTTGCCATATAGGTCCAGGGGCGCGGACTGGTTTCATAGCCGATGGGGTGCTGGGGGTCTACTGTAGAGGCGCGGATCGTCATGATATCCACAAGACCGGCCATTTCCTTCGAGAAGCGGATCGAATCCTCAATGGTCCAGCCGTCTGGTACAGGATCATGTCCGGAGATGGTCACCTCAATGACAAAGCGCTTTCCACAGGCCTTCTTGATCCCCTCGCACAGCTTGCGGCAGAACATGGTACGTCCGTAAAAATCACCGCCGAACTCATCTGTACGCAGGTTTGTCATGGGGGACAGAAATCTGGCAGGAAGAGAGAAGCGATAGGACATGTGAATGTTTACACCGTCAAAGCCGCATTCTGCCATGGCTTTGACCTGGCGGATATAGCGGTCGATGTGCTCATAGACCATTTCCGTGGTCAGAGCCTTTGGATGCGCACGGAAGCTTTCGGACAGCATGGAAAGAATCTCGGAGTTCTTCTCAAGATCAAAGCAGCTGACGTCATAGCCGTCGTCCGGGAAACCGATCAGAAAGCCGTTGCACAGGCTTCCATAGGCGTGTATGGCCTCGGCAAGCTCGCTCATGCCGTTCTGGGCAGATCCATCCTCGGCATTCCAGCCCCAGGAGTGACCTTTGGGGTCACTTGTTGTCAGATAGGCGCCGGAGGTGGTAACAATAGCAGCCCCGTTTCGTGCCCGCTGGGCGTAGTGACGGATCAGGTGATCGGTTGGATAATTTTCTGCGCCCTGTATCGTAGAGGGAGCATTGGGCGGGCAGATCATACGGTTTTTCAGGACCACACCATTGGGAAGCTTATAGGGTGAAAAAAGTGTTGGATAGATTGGATGCATAGGTCATTCCTCCCGAAAACAGATCACTCAGCGTAGGAAGCGGCTTCACGTCCGGCGATATAGCCCGAGGTCAGTGCAAAGGTCAGTGCCGAGATCGTGCCCTCGATAAAGCCGACACCGACAGCGCCGGGCATCATGATGCCGCGTGTGCCGTCACCGGTTGCGTAGAGACCGGGAATCGGACGGCCGCCACGAAGGACACTGGTGTTTTCGTCGATCACAAGGCCACCCAGGGCGTTCTCGTGGAACATCTTCTTATAGATGGCGTAGTAGGGGCCCTTACCCAAAGTGGACTTCACCATGGGACCCCAGCCGCCCGGTGCGTCACTGCGTTTGCCCTCCAGCAGCTCTGTGATGGACCAGTTCATCCTGTCATTTGGATCCATAGCAGGCGGATCCATAGGAGGACCACCTGCCGGAGATTTTGCGGCTTCTTCGCTCTGAGCCTTTGCGGCAAGCAGCTTTTCAGGCGCAATGTGCAGCTTTTCGGCAAGCTCCTCCAGCGTATCTGCCTTGTACATGGTCTCCCAGCTGAGCTCGGTTTCCAGTTCCTCCCGCCAATTGCGGTAAAGGGCGTCCATATCAATGCCGGGAACATCCGGTGCGCGTCCCATGGAATGTTTTACAGCAGCTTCCACATCGGCTTCATCGGCAATGCCCCAGACAAAGCGGCCGGGAACCTTTGCCAGATTGCTGACCTCACCCATGCCGAACACATCGACATACAGATTGCCTTCACGGTCAACGTCAAAGGCAGATGCGCCGCTGGCAGCAATAGAGACAGTGCCAAAGGGGTGACGCATGGGACCAAACATGCCAACGCGGCGGTTGTGGTAATCAACATCCGCACCGATCGCCTCGGACATGGAAATGCCGTCACCGGTACAGTTGGGATGGGTAAACACATGAACACCGTCACCGTCGCCGTCATCATAGAAGGCAGGCTGGAACTTTGCCATGAGCTCGCGGCTGCGGGTAAAGGCGCCGGAGGACAGAACACAGGCCTTACAGGAGATGATGACCTTGCCGCCCTCGTCCTCTGCAACCACACCGGTAATGTTGCCGTTTTCATCGGTCAGGAGCTCCTTTGCAGGGGTGTGGTACAGAACCTTGCCACCATTGGCCTCTACGATAGACAGAAGCTTTGTACACATCCACCAGCCGATGCCGCCGGGACCGATCGTGGTGTCGATGCGCTTGTGGTTGTATTTCCAGTCGTAGGCAGCCGTGATACCATAGCCGCCAAATGGCTGCGGGCCAAAGGTGAAATCCTTTGCCAGATCGTGTTTTTCGATGAGCCAGTTGACGAATTCTTCATCGGCGTCCAGAATACGGCGGACCAGCTTGGGGTTCACGCTGCCGTCGGTCTGCTTCATAAACTGCTTGTAGACGATGTCCCGGGGGTCGTTCAGTCCGGCTTCCTCATGCCACTTGCTCCACAGACTGCGGAAGACATGCGCATACCAGGCGGAACCACCGATTTCCTTGCCTTTTTCAATGACAAGGACCTTCTTGCCTGCCTCTGCGGCCTGGGCGGCAGCAGAAAGACCGGAGGCACCGGCACCTACAACAAGGACATCGCAGGTCAGCTGTGTGGGCGTATGGGGGGCCGCAGAAACAACCGGAGCATCCGCGTTTGAGATTGCTTCATTGTGGCAGACAGTCTCGCAGTGACCGCAGCTGATGCATTTGTCCGGATCGATCCAGTATTTGGCGTTTTTAAAGCGGATGGCACCGACAGGACATTCTACACGACATCGATGGCATCCGGAGCAGATGGGCTGGTTGATGATATAAGACATAATGATCCTCCTCAGAATGGTATGGTAAATCCTATGGATACAGTTTAGCAAAAATCCGGGGAAGAAAAAACCGACAGAATCTCAAATGAGGCATCAAAAAAAGAGACGTCTTTGCGCTGACCTGTACCGATACAGGCGAAAAACCCCGGCAGCAGCTGCTGCCGGGGTATAGGATCGGATCAGGTTAGATCTTATCGGGCTTTGCCTTGGGAACGGCACCCTTGTTTTCACCAAGACCGACAACATAGTGGGTCTTGATATCATCCAGCGTTGCGAAGGGAACAGGATAGGGAGTGGAATCCTGTGCGGGCTGGATGGGAGTCCAGGACTTGTGGGAAGCAGGCATGGAAGCATGGCCATGATCGCCGGCCATCTTGGAATAAGCCTGGCCCTTCTTGGGGGAAGCGGAAGCTGCAGGAGCGGGAGCACCGGCACCGCCGGGGCCACCAGGACCACCAGGACCGCCGGCACCACCGGGGCCACCAGGACCGCCGGCACCACCGGGGCCACCAGGACCGCCGGCACCACCGGGGCCACCAGGACCGCCGGCACCACCGGGACCGCCGGCGCCACCACCGGGACCACCGGGACCACCGCCGGGGCCACCCATAGGTCTGGGATTCGCCCACTTGTTGTAGCAGTCGATAGCAAAGTTGGTAACATCCTGTGCGCCGCCTGCGTCATTCAGAACGCATTCATGTACGATCTTCCAGAAGCCATCCTCACGGACGTAGTCCTCACCGTAACGCTCCAGCATCCAGACAGCCATCTGCTTGCCACTGGTGGAGATTCTGCGGTAAAGCATACCGGTGGAATAGTACAGTGCACGGCAGGTGACCAGATCGTCGCCGACCTCCACGATGGGAGTGCCGATGGCGTGCAGGGAATACTCAGAGAGGGGATAGGGATCCATATTGACAGTCTCGGGATACATCTCATTAAAGACGGGGAACTGTCTGCGGGCACCGCCCTCAAGGCCATTGGCCCAGTTGGTCATGGTCTCATCGCGACCATAGTTGCCCTGCATGTTGTAGCCCCAGTACAGGTCATCTCTGTACTTGGACCAGAAGGTTTCGATTTCTTCGGTGGTATGACCGGCAGCGTGGAGAACGGCGTGCCAGGCATGGGCATTCTCACAGGCCTGACCTGCTTCGATTATGGTAAGCTGGGTCTCAAGATCAATGTTCTTTTTCATGTCAGCACCTCCTTATGCCTTTTTGTAGTTGGGGTTGCCCTCGGGACCATTGCTGATAGCGTCGGCAAAGGTGGCGTGCTCCATGGTGATCTCGGGGTAGAAGTAGTAGTTATAGAGGGAGGTATAGGCTTCGAACTTAACAGTGGGATCGCCGAATTCCTTCTCGAGATACTTGTCGCAGGGGGTAGTCTCTTCGGTCTTCAGTGACATGTAGTTGAAGCCGGGACGCAGGGCGAAATCAGTACCGGCAAAGAAATGCCAGATCTTCCATTCGCCGCCCTCGAAGACCAGGTCAGCACCGCAACGGCGGTTGTCCCAGTAGCAGTCGAGATCCTGGCCAAGCGCAGGGTTGACCTCATAGCCGATGGAATACCAGCTGGCCTGAGCGGTCTTGTTGTCATCGGCAATGTGAATCTTGTAGGTGGTGAAGGGGTGGCAGATGTCAGTGCCGTCAGCGCCGAAGGGGTTGGCGTCTACATAGTACTTCTTGATCTCATCCATGCCGACATAATAGCCCCAGTTGCGGCCGTAGCTGGCAGTGTCAGCCTGCTCCTTGGTCCACAGGGTGTCAAGGATTGCCTGGCGCTCGTTTGCCTGCTCCAGATAGGAGAACTTGGAAAGGACCTTCTTGACCTCTTCAAGCTGGTAGGCACGCCATGCACGGGTTTCAAGATCGAAATCCTCGGGCTTGGAGGTGCTGTACTTCATACGGATGGCGGAATCATACTCATAGCGGTCGTAGGTTTTGCCATCGCCATAGGTTCTGGTTTCAAATTTGAATTCCATGATCTGACCTCCTCTCAAATACCATAGCTGAAGGTTTCAGCCAGAGTGGTGTAGGGTTCGGGCATTCTGGGCGGCTTCTGATAGGGGCGGTCCTTGGAGTATGCCTTATAGACCTCGGCCTGAACAGGGGGAACCGGCTCGGGAATGTTGAAAGCAGCATATTCTGCCTTCTCTTCGTACTTGCTGGGCTCAGTCCAGGGCTCAGCGCAGGGATGGTCAACATCCAGTGCGTACAGCAGGTTCAGGACCTTCCATTCGCCATCCTCTTCAATGAGGTCGGCACCGATGTAGCCAATCTTCCAGACGGAAAGAGGGCCCTTGCTGGTGACACGGGTATCGGCTGCCTGGAACTGCCAGAGTGCCTTTGCGCTCTTCATATCCTCTGCAACCTCAATGATGGGAGAATGCATGTCGGTGCCCTTGACATAGCCTGCACCGAACATTTCGGCTTCGGTCTTGCCCTTGACATCCTTGTGGTCAGCCCACTTCTCCATGACCTTCTTGGTCAGGAGCTTTGCGTTGTCCAGTTTCTGCTGATAGTAACCCTTTACTGCAGCAGCGCCCTTAAAGTAACCGTTGTTGAAGCCCAGGCAGATATCCTCGGATTTGCTCCAGAAGCCCCATGCAAGATCGTAATCGGCAAGCATGTCGCAATGTGCGACCTTACCGACAACATTCTGAACCTCACGGATGATCATGCAGCGATCCGCCATTTCCTGTGCTGTATACTGTTTGCTCAACGTGATTCCTCCTTTACAGTATCTCCGCAGAACGAAGCGTGTCTGCGTTATTTACAAAACATTTATAACCCGACAGTGCCACATTTGTCAAGCATGATAATATGAGAAAAAGTTCGGAATTACGGCTAAAATGCCTGAAATTCCGAACTTTACGTAGAATTTGAAAAGATTCTGCGAGTATTGAAAAGCTGTAAAATGGCTGAAATCGCAGAATTATTCGTGTGAATCCGCATCAATGGTCTGGCGCAGCTTACCGGGGGCAACACCCTCAAAACGGGTGAAGGCACGGTACATGGTTGCGAGAGAGCAGTAGCCGACCTGCTCGGCGATGTCCTGCACCGGCTGATCGGTGGTAAGCAGAAGCTCTCTGGCACGATGAACTCTGGCGCGATGCATCACATCGTTGATGCTCTCGCCAAAATATTCCCGAAAGGCCTCGGTGGCCTCTCTGGGCTTCAGATGAAATTCCTTTGCGACAGCAGACAGACCCATATTGATATCTGTAGCATTTGCCTCTATATAAGCGTGTATGTCATGCATGAGGCTGTCATGCCGGTCTTCGGTTCGTTTACGGTGATGCTCGATCAGCAGCTTTGCAATCCTTTTACAGGTGACCGGAATTTCGGCCAGGGTGGGGCAGGAGATCAGATCGCGGCTGAAATCCTGCTGCGAAAGGTAGCGCCAGTCAGCAAGGTTCTGTTCGGCCAGTCGGTAATGCAGCAGGGAGATAAAGCGATTGATGGTCAGGTTCAGGGAAGTGGGATAAGGAAAGCCAATACAGTTTTCCGCAATCCGGCACAGCTGACCGGAAAGAATATCTCCGGCACTGTCCAGATCCCCTGCGGTGACACAGCCACAGATTTGGTCGGCAGCTGTAAAGAAGCTCTGTTCAAACTGGGTCATCTGCTCGCGGTCGCTGATCCTTGCCGTGGTGTCTTCCGGGATCAGGTAAACAGGTGGGATCAGATCGGTATAAAAACGGCGGCTTTGTTCCAGATCCTGTGTCATGCGGAAGCCGGTCTCCAGCTGATCGATGCCCTGAAGAAGTGGGCTGGCTGTAATATGCAGCTTCGCGCCAAACGCTTCCTGGGTGTGTGTAGCGGCAGAAGCGGTTGCCGACTGAAGAAGATCATGGTCTGACGTAAAGCATACAACAAAAAGACTGCCCATGATCAGAACGGAGATGCAGGAAACATCCGGCATCAGATCACAGAAATGATCACGCAGTTCATCGTAAATTGCCAGCCTCTGCCCATGCAGCAGGCGGCCATGTACCTGACTGAGGCTACTGTCCTCAAGACTGAAATAACACAGATAGTAGGGGGCCTCCGGAAAGGGAAAACCGATGAAGCGAAATTCCTCGGCAATATCATCACCCATCTGGGACGAGCGCATCAGCAGGGCACCCAGCATACCGTAAAGCGCGTCCGGTACAGCAAGACCAGACATAGGCCCGCTGAGACGGACCGGAGACAGTATTTCAGAATGGTTACTGGCGTTTTCGGGCTCCATGGGTGACCTCCTGTCAGCAGAGTGCAAAATACTTTTAGGCTATTATAGCATTATTTTTGTGAAGAATAAATCTAAATTTCCGGCTTTTACTCAAAAATGGCAGTATTTTCTCATTTCTAGCGAAAGGATTGACGAATGAAAGGTTTCCGGGCAAAATAAAGGTATCCTCAATGAGTGAAAACAGAAATCAAGTGACAGGAGGAATTTTCCATGGCTGAAATTAAGAGATTTAATATGGATGATGTTGCAAGAGCACTCGGTGCAAATGTCGCTCCCCGTGGTGGCGCAGGCGGACCTGGCGGTCCCGGTGGCCCTGGTGGCCCCGGTGGTCCTGGCGGTCCTGGTGGCCCCGGTGGTCCTGGCGGTCCTGGTGGCCCTGGTGGTCCCGGCGGTCCCGGCGGTGCTCCGAAAAAGTTCACCCTGAAATATGACCCCAACGGTGTCCGTGCCACGGATACCCGCATGAAGGAAACCTGGCCGGTTGAGCGCGCGCTGAAGCTCTACGACTACTTCAAGCCCGAGGTGGAAGCCGGAAATGTGATCGAGCTGGAAGGCCACGCGTCCTGCTGGGCAACTATGGCTCTGGCCGCTAAGATTCCCGTTGGCCAGATGCAGCTGTATATGCCTCCCTTCCAGAAGGTCCTTTACATGGACCCCTTCAAGATCGGTGATACGCCCACTGAGGGCCAGATGTTTACCATGGACATCACAGAAGACGGTGACGACCTTTACATCAAAGTTGTCCTGGCCGGTGATGGCAACCCGGATCCCTTTGCAGTGCCCTTCAAGGATACCGTAGTTCCTGCTCTGCCCGCAGGCAAGAACCTCTACTTTGATCTCGTTGGTGCCCATTATCTGCCGATGTTCTGCCTGCCCTGGACCTATGCAGACTGCAAGACCATGTATATGTGCACGCCTCTCGACAGCTACTGTGTCTATTCCAATGATCCCGCCGTTCAGGTTGGAGATGAAGGCAAGAACCCTTTTAAGAAGTAAGTATGCTCTAAGGGACCGCGCAGTTCATCTGTGCGGTCCCTTATGAAACTGCGCGAAAGGATGATCCTTATGAATATGAACCAGAGTGCGGAGGCACTTGTTACCCTGTGGGAGGATCGCAGGGCGATACAGAATCTGATGGGTATTTTCTCCGGCCATTATCTTCTGAAAAAGGAGAAGACGCTTGTGGAGGATCTGTTTGCTGCACGCGAGGATATCTGCCTTGGTATAAACGAAGGCTGGTATAAGGGCCGGGCTGCGGTAGAGGGCTATTATGAGGCTTTACATCGTAAAAACCTTCTGACAACGCAACTGATCATGGAGAAGTATCCGGAGAAGTTTGAGGGGAAGACGCCCGAGGAGGCCTATGGCTGTGGACTCCTGAACTATAAACCGCTGGATACCCCCGTTGTGGAGATCGCCGGAGACCGACAGACGGCACGGGGAATCTGGACCTGCCGCAACAGCTATTCCGACCTGCGGACCGATGGACCTGTTACCTTCTACGAATGGGGCTGGGTCTGTGCGGATTTTGTGCGTGAGGAGGCCGGCTGGAAGATCTGGCACCTGCTGATGCTGGATGATGTACATGTACAGGCGGGGCTGCAGTACGACGAAGCGGAAAAATATTATGCCCCGGTACCCGGGTTTGAGGCAATGGCGGAATTTCGGATGCCGGCTCCCAATGTGCCGGAACTTCTGCGGCCCTACTACAGTCCGGACCGTCCAAGAATGCCTGCGCCGGAGGTCCCTGAAACCTATGAGACCTTTGACCCGGCACACAGCTACGGCTGCCGTGTTTAAGGAGGTAACAGTATGCAATATCAGGTACATTACACCGAGGAACAGCAGGCCGTACGTCTGATGGACATGGAGGCCGTAAAGGATCTGCTGGCCAGAAGAGCCTATCTGCTCAGTGGCGGCAGCAGACAGGAGGAGCTGGAAAGACTATGGGTTGCTCAGCCCGAGCACCTTGCCGGAGCCTCCTATGGCGATAACCGCGGCTTTATTACAGGTATGGAAGCCTTGAAGGAAAGCTATGCGGCGGCAGAAGCCGCATCACAGGGCTATGGCGCGGTACACACGGTCAATACCGGGCATGTGGTGCTTGCATATGACGGCGCAACCGCCAGAGGACTCTTTTATGATGTTTATGAGCGGAGCATGGCAAAGCCGGACGGAGGCTGCGAGAGCGTAGTAGTATGCGGCCCGGTAGCCTGTGATTTTGTGAAGGAAGACGGAGGCTGGAAAATCTGGCATCTCTTCCAGGGCGCCGATCATGTGTTTACTGTGGGAGAGGATTATGCTTCCGTACCGATCCCAAGACCGGATGAGGGCAACCCGGTATATCGGGAGTATCCGGAACACACTGTAAATATGAAAACCTATGACCCGGATTTTGGCTGGGCAGACAATTATCCCGCAATCCCGGAGCCGTATTTTACGCTGACACCTGAAAACAGCTATGGTCCGGAAGGACACCCCGATTATGTAAAGGAGGTCAGCTTCCTATGAGTCAGACACTGAAGGAACGTCTTCACCGTGCGCTGGGTGCACAGGAGATTGAAAATATAAAGACAAAACATGCGTATCTGCACGCAAAATCCCACTCCTTTACAGAATGGGATGAGCTTTGGGTCTATTCCGACGATGTGACCTGGGCCCATTCCTTCGGACGTATGGTCGGCTGGGACCAGATGTATTATGGCTCCGTTGAAAAATACGACCGGGATATGCTGGACCTGTACAACACTATGGTGAAGCTGAATCCCCATATTATCGGAAAGGATTTCCTGGCATGCTGCCTGGGCGGCCTGCATTCACTGGCCTCCGGTGTGATCGAGGTGGCGGAGGATGGCATGTCCGCACGGTCCTTTTTCCTGACCCCCGGAACTCTGTGCGCCTGCAATATGCCCTCCATGAAGCGCGACGGTGCCATGTGCTGGGAACGCTATGGCTCAGACTTTGTTTATCAGGACGGCAAGTGGTGGTATTTCCACGAGCATGTCTGCCCGGATATCAATTTTACCTATGATACCGGCAACTGGGCACACGATAAGATCATGAATGCTACCGGTGCAGGTGGTCCCGGTGGCGCAGGCGGTCCCGGAGGCCCGGGTGGCCCCGGCGGTGCAGGTGGCCCCGGCGGTGCAGGTGGCCCCGGAGGCCCGGGTGGCCCCGGCGGTGCAGGCGGTCCCGGAGGCCCGGGTGGCCCCGGCGGTGCAGGTGGCCCCGGTGGTGCAGGTGGTCCCGGAGGCCCGGGCGGTCCCGGTGGCTCCAGCGGTGTAATGCCTGCACAGAGCCATCATGCCCAGGTGAAGCAGAAGGAAGTGGATCCACGCAACGATGGTCGCTATCCCCATTGCTCAGATCCCGGCCCCCTGCATACATCCATTGATAACAAGGACGGTATCACCCTGTGTGTTCAGGATTCGATCATGTGGCCGGTTCCTTACCAGACGCTGGATGATGAAAACTCCTATGCACCGGGCCATAACGACCCGACAAAGCCGGTTACAAGCACCTTCTACCGTCGGCCCAAAGGACGATAAGCAAAAATCTACCCCTCTGTATCCTGCGTGATACAGAGGGGGATTGCTTTTGAGAAGAGGCTTCAGCTGTTGCCCGGAAGATAGCTGCCGGGGGTGCAGCCCTCGTATTTCTTAAAAGCCCGGGTCATGCTGAGCGGGGTGGCATAGCCTACGGCTGCGGATACGTGCTTGACGCTGTCACCGGACTGCAGAAGCTCGGTTGCTGTCCGAATTCGAAGCTGGTGGACATGGTCCAGGATACTCTGGCCGCGGCACTGCCGATAGACACGGGACATGTGCACGGAGGAAAGCCCGATTTGCTCGGCCAGCATACTGATACTGAGCTGTGGATCCCGGTATTCCTGACGGATCAGCTGCTCCAGCTGCGGCAGCCAGCGCGGGTCATCTCCGGCCTGTCGGGAGGTATGATGGGCTTCAAGAGCATCAAGCGTAGCGCTGGCAGCGCTTCGCAGATCAGCGATGCAGCGGACATTTAACAGGGCCTGACGGCAACTGCTGAGCCGGACGGCAGCAGGATCGGTGGGCGCAAGGTCATCCAGCAGATCAGAGAGAACATCCAGCAGGGGATTGATCAGACGGTAATACTGGCTGCTGAGATCGACTGCGCCGGGGCGGTTTTCCACAAAAAGATAGTGGAAGAATTCCGAAAGACGGTCCCGGGCATCCTCAAACTGCGCTGTATTGATCGCAAGGATCAGCTGTTTTTCAGGCGCCTGTCCACCATTCCGGTCTGTGATCCGATAGGAGATGTCTGCATAGACCAGACACGGCGTATCGTCAAGAAGAAACCGCCGATAGCTTCCAATCTGCTCCAGAGACTTCATGACCTGCTCCATATCAGAAAGGGAAGCAGTCTCATCGCTGATATTGGCGTTTGCGTTCAGAAGGGATTCATGTTCAAGCTTCTCCACCAGTGCCTCGGCGCAGTTGCGAATGTCCTGCAGAAACTGGTCTCCGGAGCCGTTGATGATGCAGTAACAGACATCGGCCTCACGGGTGTGAAGAAGTGTATAGCGATTGCCAAGCTGCGTATCCAGAAAGCTGCGGGCGAGGTCATAGGCTTCGGCGAGGGACCTGCGCTGGGCTTCCGGGTCCAGCCGGAAGGTAGCGGCCAGGGGCTGTCGTGCGAGCTCCAGAACAACAAAGCGGTCACCGGAAAAGCGAACACCGTATTCGCTGAGGGTGCTGAGAACCCAGTCGTTATTGTGCTTTGCGCAGTGAAGCAGGGAGAGAATGGTCCGCTCGAACATAAGAGCGCGGCATTTTGCCTGTTCTGCGGACAGAAGCGCCTCAAGCTCTGCAATCTTCTCCTCAGCTGACATGATCCCACACTCCTCTCAGTTCGGTACGAAAATAATTTTAAAATGCAGAAACCGGATTGTAAAGCAATCTGCCGAATTTGAGAAGTTACTGTTTGTTTTGAGCAGAAAAAGCCCCCGGCAAAAAGCCGGGGGCTTGTGTGACGCAAGCTGTCAGATCTGGATCACATGGATATGATCACAGGCTGCGGTTCAGGAATCTCTGGTATGCATCGTTGTAGATCTCAAGGATCTCGCTGAGGTGCATGTTTTCCTCAAGATAATTCTGGAATTCGCTGATGTTCGCATCATTCAGCTCTGTGCCGTTGAAGACAACATTGTTGATCCATTCATCTGCATAGGTCTTCAGATCGGACTTATAGACGGAAATAGCTTCCTGCTCGTCCTCAGTCAGGGACAGACCATCTACGTTGACGGTTGCGGAGGAACCGGTGTAGGCAGTTGCCCAGACGGAACCGGCGGCCTTCTGTGCGTCATTGTAGGAGAAAGCGGTACGCTTGGGATCGCTGGAGCCGGGGAGACCGGGGTTACACCAGTAGCCGAGAGCAGCGTTCAGAGGAATGCCGTCGGGGTTGTTGACGATCAGATCAGTGAGCTGGGGTTCGCCGTCGACATACTCAAAGGAGACACCTTCGATACCATAGACGGAAAGAATGCTGCCGGGCTCGGTGAACAGATAGTCAAGAGCCTTGAGAACAACCTCAGGATATTCACAGTTGGTGGAGATGTTGATGGTACCGCCGCCGCCGTTTGCGGTAGCTGTCAGTGTGGGAATAGAGCCGTACTCAGTGGGTTCACCGATGGAAGCCATGGGCTGCAGGTTGATGCTGGCCTGATCCTCTTCACTCATCAGGGAAATATAGTCAGGCGCGTTGGTGACGGACTCACCCTCGATACCGATCAGATCATTGGTGAAGAAGTACTTGGCTTCCTGATCAGTGAAGGTAGAGGTGATGAACAGGCCTTCGTTTGCAAGCTTCTGCAGATATGCCAGGTAATCGTAGAAGTAATCCTGCATAAAGGCACACTGAATAACGCCATCCTCGTCCAGATAGTAGTTGACAGGACCATAGGCGTTCCAGATACCGGTGGCCTCAATACCAATGGTGGTGCTATTGGTCTTGATCATCTGGAAGAGACCCTGAGTAGCACCCTTTTCGGAGGCGAATGCCTTCAGAACCTCGTAGAGGGAATCGGGATCGGTAGGAACATCCAGACCCAGCTCATCCAGCCATTCCTGACGGACCCAAAGACCGTCAGCAATCTCAGCGGGCTCGTCCATCAGAGCGTACATACCACCCATCTGGCCCTCATCGTCGAGGCAGCTCTTCAGGGTATACTCATCAGCGGTGATCTTCTCATAGTAATGAGGGGCGTATTCCTCAATCAGGGGGGCAATGTCGATGACCTGCTCATCACGGATGGCTGCGGTCAGGCCGCCGTTGTATACGCTGGCCAGATCGTAGACGACATCGGGAAGATCGCCGGCTGCGCAAAGCAGGTTGACGTTCTCGGTCCATGCCATGTTTGCAATTTCAGTGAGCTCCCAGGTAGTGTTGGTTGCCTCACCAAGAGCGGTCCAGAACTCGGACTCACCCCAGCCATTGGGGAAGAAGCTCTGGAACCAGGATGCGTAGCTGAACAGCACCGTGATATTGGTTGTGTCTTCGCTGGCATAATAGGCCTCAGGTCCGAGAACCTCAGGCTCTTCCTCTGCGGCTTCCTCGGCGGCAGAGGCCTCAGCAGGAGCGGCTTCCTCGGCGGCTTCCTCTGCAGGAGCAGCCTCTTCAGCGGGAGCGGCTTCTTCGGCAGTTTCCTCAGCTTCAGAAGCGGAGGCTGCAGCAGAGGTATCTGCGGCACTGTTGCCACAGCCTGCCAGCAATGACAGGATCATGGCCAGAGCCAGCAGCATAGCCAGCAGTGATTTTCTTTTCATAGTAGTTACCTCCTTCAGGTAAGTTGTTCTGTCTCATTTCTATCACATTGTTAAGATAATGTTAAGAATCAAAAAGCAACGCGAACTTCAAAAAGCAACATTTTCACAGCGAAATATCGTTTTTTGATAGGACGTTGCTTTTTGAAACTTGTGCCTTTTGGCGCTTTCATGTTAAATGAAGCTGTATCAGTGTGTAAAAATAAGATTGGAAACCTGTAAAAGGGGGGAAAGCCGATCATGAATACTCTGAATATAATAAAACAGGGGCATATGTCAGTAACTGGTCCGGAAGGGCAGCTGCTGGAAACACGCTTCGCTGATGTAGTGGTGATCGGGGCAGGCCATGCCGGGACAGCTGCGGCCAGGGCGGCTGCAGAGTCCGGGGCGAAGGTGATCGTGCTGGAAGCACAGCAGCTGGCAGGCTTTTCGGTTTCCGACAGCTCCGGGGGATGCTACACAGGGATCAATGCCAGATTTTTGCGGCGCAGAGGAGCCGGTGAAGCAGATTTGCAGCAGCTGACAGAGACTGTCTGCGCAAAAATATCCGGATATCCGGCACAGATGCTGACCCGGGAAGGCCTGCTGTCATGCGGGGAAACGCTGGACTGGCTGCTGGAGCCCGTCAGCAGCAGAATGCGGGACCGGATCAGCATGCGGAATGAAAGAAAAAATGCGGGAATGGAGGAACTCGTCGGAGAGCCTGTATGGCGCGCACTTTGCAGAGGGACAGTGTCCTTTCCCGCTGCGCAGCTGTGTGCAATGGAATACGGTACTGCCCCGGATGACCTGTCATCGGCAGTGAAATGTAATCAGGCAGCCGCATGTACGCTGGGTGCAGTGTTCCACTTTGGGATTACTGCGCAGAATCTGGAAGAACAAGATGCAGTGATCGCTGCGGTGACCGGAAAGGACGGTCAGGGAAGGCTCTGGCGTTTCTGTGCGGCAAAGGCGGTAATCCTGACAACAGGAAAAGCCGCGGATGGCGGAAATGCGCTGCGGGTTGACGAAACACTGCACGTGCTGGATGCAGAGGGCAGGCAGGTAAAGGGACTTCTGGCAGCGGGAGCCTGTACCGGGACAGATACGCGCTACTGGCCGGACGAAGGTGTTGCCATGGCCTGGACTTTGGGCAGGCTGGCAGGGAATGCTGCGGTGCATCAGAAAGGTTGACCTGACTCCTGTGGCTGTGCTACAATACGGATATCCAAAAAAAGGAGGAAAAAGTATATGTATGCAACCTTTTGGGCACTGGTGCCTCCGCTGATCGCCATTATCCTGGCACTGATCACGAAGGAGGTTTACAGCTCCCTGTTCATTGGCATTGTCGTGGGTGGCGTTTTTTACGCAAGCAGCTTCGAGGGTGCCATGGTCCACATCTTCCAGGATGGACTGGTGGCGCAGCTGGCAGATTCCTATAATATGGGTATCCTGATCTTCCTGGTATTTCTGGGTGTGATCGTATGCCTGATGAATAAGGCCGGCGGCTCTGCGGCCTTCGGTAAGTGGGCATCCAGCCACATTAAAACTCGTGTGGGTGCACAGCTGGCAACGGTCCTGCTGGGTGTGCTGATCTTCATCGATGACTACTTCAACTGCCTGACGGTGGGCTCCGTTATGCGTCCGGTTACTGACCGACACAAGGTCTCCCGTGCCAAGCTGGCCTATCTGATCGATGCGACGGCCGCTCCGGTCTGTATCATTGCGCCGATCTCTTCCTGGGCAGCGGCTGTTTCCGGCTTTGCGCCGGAGGGCACCAACGGGATGTGGCTCTTCATTCGCGCAATCCCCTATAACTATTATGCCCTGCTGACGATCCTCATGATGGTGGGCCTGACCATTGCGGGAGTTGAGTACGGCCCTATGGCAAAGCATGAGCGTAACGCGCGGGCCGGAGATCTCTTTTCCGGTAAGGCTATGGTCAGTGAGGAAAATACCGAAACCGAGACAAAGGGCAGCGTGATCGACCTGGTACTTCCCATCGTTGTGCTGATCATTGCCTGTGTGATCGGTATGATCTACTCCGGTGGCTTCTTCTCCGGCGAAACCTTTGTAAATGCCTTTGCCAATTCCGATGCATCGGTTGGTCTCCTTTACGGTTCCTTTGCCGCAGTGGTCATTACGATCGTATTTTACCTGTGCCGCAGAGTGCTTGGCTTTAACGACTGCATGAGCTGCATCACTGAGGGCTTTAAAGCCATGGTTCCTGCCATCACGATCCTGGCACTGGCATGGACACTGAAGGGTATGACAGATTCTCTTGGGGCAGCAGAGTATGTCGCTGGCCTTGTAGAGCAGAGCGCAGGCTCGCTTCTGAACTTCCTGCCTGCGATCGTCTTCCTGATCGCCTGCTTCCTGGCCTTTGCTACCGGCACCTCCTGGGGTACCTTTGGCATCCTGATCCCCATCTGCCTGAAGGTTTTCCCATTGGAGACGGGTGGCGCTCTTTCCATTATCTGTGTTTCCGCCTGCATGGCAGGTGCTGTCTGCGGCGACCATTGCTCCCCCATTTCCGATACGACCATCATGAGCTCTGCCGGTGCGCAGTGTGACCATATCAATCATGTATCCACCCAGCTGCCCTATGCCATCACGGCAGCGGCGGTGTCCTTTGTGACCTACATTGTTGCGGGCTTTGTACGTAACGCGGTGGTATCGCTGCTGGTGGGCATAGTGATCATGATCGGCGTACTCTGTATCCTTCGCTATGTTATGGGCGAAGGGAAGACTGAAACAGCGGAAGCTGCAGCAGAAAACAAATAAGAAAATCGATAAAAAAGAAGGGCTCGAATGGTCCCTTCTTTTTTACGTAAAGGATAGATTGCACCACTGACAGATTGTATGATATAATGAAGCGAAAAACAGGAAATACCTGTAAATAGCATTTACGGAGAGGAGCGGATACAGTGTATTGTATGCATTGTGGAGAAAAGCTGCCGGATGGAAGTCGCTTCTGCCCAACCTGTGGGCAGCCCTGCGCCCCAGTGGATGGGATCGCGGCTACCGAAGCTGCAGGCGATGCCATGGCCGGCGGTTACAGTGACGTAGTACCGGAGATCAACATGGAAGCGATGGAAGAGGAATGGAATGCCGGTGGAGCGCAGGAAGAGCAGATGCCCGTGAATAATGCACAGACACCGGACCATCAGGAGACGGTCCGTGCAGCGGGGTATGTTTATGGTGGTGCGGCAGGTGCGGCAGGTGCGGCAGAGGGCTATAGAAGCTATACACAGGGACAGAATGCCGCAGAGGGGTGGCAGTCCCCCAATCAGTATAACGGCTATGTCCAGACACCGGACCGGACGCAGGGCGCCGAACGCCAGACTCAGCGCACATCCCAGGCAGCGTCAGCTGCAGAGGCCGACCGGCTCCGCCGGCAGCGCAATGAGGCAGGCGGCCGGCAGACAGTGGCGGAAGAAGCGGTCGCGGATGATGAGGCCAGGGCGCGCTCCCGTCGGATCGTTATACTGGTATCGGCAGTTGCGGTGGTGATCGTGCTGCTGATCGCGGTACTTGTACTGCTGTTTGGCAAAGGATCAGACAAAAACGACAAGACCGAAGAAAACGAGCCGGTATCCACGCCAACGGCACAGGTGGAGGAATCACCCGCACCCAGCGAGCAGCCTGCAGAAACAGAGACACCGACTGCGGAGGTGACCGGGGGTATTACGGAGCAGGAAGCACAGCAGAAGGTGGAAGAGGCCTTTGACTGCAGTGCGCAGCTGAGCTACACGGTAGACTCCGACTATGTGTTTAATTGCTATGACGCCGCAGGCAATCTGACGGGCAGTGTACAGGTCAGCGCAGAGGACGGTCTGATCACGGTGCTGAACGGTATGGGAGATACCGGTGAGACGATCGCACCGCCGGTAGAATCTACCGAGCCTAATACAACAGTCAGTAAAAACATGTATGTTGCAAATCTGGATTATGGCCTCTATCTCTGGAAGGATACCAAGTGCAGTGAACATTACTGCTGGGTGCTGCTCGGCGAACAGGTAGGCTATATAGAGGACGCTGACGCGACCTATGCAAAGATTACCTATGGCGGATATACGGGCTATATCAACAAGGGCTATCTGTCCGATACACCTCCCACAGTGGATAACAGCACCAAGTATTCCATGTATGTGATCACTGATACCGCTGCGCTCAGAAGCAGACCCTATGATTCGGCGTCCTCCCTGAAGACATTGGGGTTGGGCACAGAGGTCGGCTATATCATGACGATGAATGGGGATCGCAGCAGCTACGCGAAGGTAAACAGCGGTGGCGTGATCGGCTATGTGAAGCTGAGCTGCCTTTCCACCACAAAGCCAAATACAACTGTGGTAAAGACCATGTATGTTACCGGCGTGGATCTGGCTGTCTACCTCTATCAGAATGCAAGCCTCTCCGGTTCACCCTATTGCTCAGTCTATCTGGGTGAAGCCGTTGGCTTCATCGAATACAGCGGAAGCTCCGCAGCCAAGGTGAAGTACGGAAGCTACACCGGCTATATCGCGTCTAAATATCTGACCGATCAGAAGGTATATGTAGATACAACGGTAAAATATAATAAGTATATTACAACCGATGGCACGGTCCTTCGGAAGTCGCCCAGTAAATATGGTACTGCTGTGAAGAAGCTGTCGGCCGGAGACACAGTCGGCTATATCATGACCTGTACCTATGCAAGCAGCTTTGCAAAGGTAAATTATAATGGGACGATCTGCTTTGTAGAGACAAAGTATCTGTCAGACAGCAAGCCCACACCCACGGTGGAGCCCACAACCGAGCCCACGACGGAGCCCACGACGGAACCTACAACGGAACCTACAACGGAACCTACGACCGAGCCCACAGCGGAGCCTGAACCGGAAACCACTGCTTCGGTTAAAACGGGCACCTACCGTTATCAGCCGGGCTCCGGCTCACCATCCTGGCTGCTATATGCCAGAAATTCTAACGGAGATACGGCTGAGATTAAGCTTACAATGATGTTTAGCGGATTTTCAGATCCGGAGAAATCCTCTGACTGGACTACCGTAACCTTTACGGATAACCAGGGCAGCTTCAGCTTTGAGGATGTCGATGTAAGCCTTACGATTGACGGCGACCGGATCCGGGCCACGATTGTGAACGGCGGTACCTCAACCGACTGCACCTTTGAATGGGAATCCGAGGATACCTGATACCACAAAATATCCGGAGTGCCTGATACAGGGGCAGCTGCTGCAGCGCCCGGACTGTGCGCCCCGGTGAAACTGAAATCCATGTATGAATACAGGGTCTGCTGCAGCCAGCAGACCCTGTACATTTATAACTGAATGGATGCAGCTTGTGTAAATGGTTCTGTGTTCGTGGTAATGCTACGCAGGTGAAGATGGTGCCTGTGGATACAGCAGTCCACTTTCAGCCATGGAAACAAAATCGTCTCCGGCAACGACAATGTGGTCTGCCAGAGAGATGCTGAGCTGGGCGAGTACCGAGGCTACCCGATGGGTTGCTTCAACGTCTTCATGGGAAGGGATCGCAATCCCACTGGCGTGATTATGAGCCAGTACGATACTGGCGGCCTTCATGGTGAGAGCGACCTCTGTCAGCTTCCGCAACGGCAGAGAGGTTTCCGTGATGCTGCCCTCAGACAGTCTGACGCAGCCAAGCTCCTTACATTTTGCATCCAGGATCAGCATATAGACGCACTCCACGGTTTCATCCAGAAAGAAGGGGACCAGACGCTCACCGCATTTCTGTGTGGTATCCAGGATCCGCCCCGGTTCCATTCTGGAGATCTGATAGCGTCTGGCGGCAGCGGGGATCAGCTTCAGCAGGGTGGCGGTGTTTTGGGTCAGCCCTCCACGATTCACCAGGTCATCTGTACTGGCGTCAAATACGCCCGAAAGAGAGCCGAAGACAGAAAGCAGCCGGTGCGCAATGAGATTGGTATCCTGACGCGGAATGGCATAGTACAGTACCAGCTCCAGAACATTGACGTCAGCCAGTGTGTCAAGACCATGCTCCAGAAACTGCTCCTTCAGCCGCTGTCGGTGGCCAACATGTATAGACTCATTCGGCGATGCTGCCTGCTGCATAAGGACCCCTCCTTTTTATCTCAGACAGGATTATTATAGCATAAAACACAGCAGGTGAACAGGCTTGTCAAAAATACCAAAATAAAAGCATTTTTTTGGCAGTCATGCCGATGTGTATTTTGTGATATTGTGATTTAATATAATTTAGTAAAGCTTTCATCCGACCTGGTTGGCGGACCTGCCTAAAATGCCTGCAGGAAATTACAGATGGTTTCAGAATTTTTACAATTTTTTGCGGAAACCGAATTGTGAAAGTATTGCACTTTTTGTTGCAGTGTGCTAAACTAAATACTGTATGAAAGAATCCTGAACAGGATTTCGTAATATCATTTTTGAAAGGAAGTTCTTAACTATGGCTAACTACAGAATCCAGAGAGCTAAGGGCGTTGAGGGTTCCACCATCTACACCTACACCGCTCCCGGCCACAATGAGTGTGTCCCCACCCGTCTGTTCGATCCCGATGGCGGCCCCAACGGCGTTGACGGCACCAAGATGATCTGCGGCATCACCTATTTCGTACCCGGCGGCGGATGCGACTACGGCGCTAACCCCCTGGAGTCCATCTACTACATCCTCGAGGGCCAGATGACCCTGAAGACCGAAGACGGCGAGACCGTTCTGAATGCAGGCGACTGCTTCAAGTGCGCTGGCGGCTGCCCCAAGTCCGTCACCAACAATGGCACCACCGTCACCAAGATGCTGGTTTGCCTCCTGCCTCCCCAGGCTTAATTTTTGATTCATCTGCCGGTTTCCGGCTCTGAATAATCGGGCCTGATGGTCCAAATACTTTGAAAAGGAGATTTTTCCCATGCCCAAGGTTTATACTGGCGATCTTACCAAGATGTTTGACATCTCTGGCAAGAAGGCAATGATTTTCGGCGGCGCTGGCGGCTTCGGCAAGGCAATTGCTGAGGGCTATGCTGCTAACGGCTGCTCTGTTGTTATCTCTTCCCGTCGTGAGTCCGCTCTGATCGAGGCTTGCGAGGAGATCAAGAAGGTTGCTGCTCCCGGCGTAGAGGTCAAGTACTATGCTTGCGACGCTGGTGACGAAGCTGCAGTCAAGGCCTGCCTCGACTATGTTGTCTCTGCAGACGGCATCGGCGGCTGCGACATCCTTGTCAACGCTCAGGGCATCAACAAGAAGATGTGGTCCTGGGAGATCGACACCGATTTCTTCACCAAGATGCTGCAGACCAATATCACCTCTCTGATGCTGACCTGCCGTTACTTCGGTAACTGGATGAAGACCAACAATGTCGAAGGCGCAGAGATCATCCCCGAGTCCGAGTGGGAGCACGGCAAGTGCAACCCCAACCAGGGCTATGGCAAGATCATCAACTTCGGTTCCGTCCGTGGCATCCGTGCTGTTGCTAACGGCGGTAACGGTAACGTTCCCTACAACACCACCAAGGGTGCTGTTGAGATGCTGACCAAGGCTTACGCTGCTGACCTGCGCCCCAACATTCAGGTCAACGCAATCGGCCCCACCATCACCTATACCCCCATGATGGTTGGCCTGCTGCCTGCTGATGAGGCTACCCGTAACGGTATTGCCGGCAAGCTGCCCGCACAGCGTATCGGCTACGAGATCGACGTTGTCGGTCCCGCTATCTTCCTGGCTTCCGCTGCTTCCGATATGGTTACCGCTACCACCATCTATCCCGATGGCGGTCTGGTTGCAACCTCGTAATAGAAGCAATCGGTTTTACCTGAGAAAACAGAATGCACCGCATGTGCGGTGCATTCTTATCGCATTGTATATTATGCATACAAAAATAATATAAAAGGAGATTTTTCCTATGCCCAAGGTTTATACTGGCGATCTTACCAAGATGTTCGACATCGCTGGCAAGAAAGCAATGATTTTCGGCGGCGCAGGCGGCTTCGGCAAGGCAATTGCTGAGGGCTATGCTGCTAACGGCTGCTCTGTTGTTATCTCTTCCCGTCGTGAGTCCGCTCTGATCGAGGCTTGCGAGGAGATCAAGAAGGTTGCTGCTCCCGGCGTAGAGGTCAAGTACTATGCTTGCGACGCTGGTGACGAAGCTGCAGTCAAGGCCTGCCTCGACTATGTTGTCTCTGCAGACGGCATCGGCGGCTGCGACATCCTTGTCAACGCTCAGGGCATCAACAAGAAGATGTGGTCCTGGGAGATCGACACCGATTTCTTCACCAAGATGCTGCAGACCAATATCACCTCTCTGATGCTGACCTGCCGTTACTTCGGTAACTGGATGAAGACCAACAATGTCGAAGGCGCAGAGATCATCCCCGAGTCCGAGTGGGAGCACGGCAAGTGCAACCCCAACCAGGGCTATGGCAAGATCATCAACTTCGGTTCCGTCCGTGGCATCCGTGCTGTTGCTAACGGCGGTAACGGTAACGTTCCCTACAACACCACCAAGGGTGCTGTTGAGATGCTGACCAAGGCTTACGCTGCTGACCTGCGCCCCAACATTCAGGTCAACGCAATCGGCCCCACCATCACCTATACCCCCATGATGGTTGGCCTGCTGCCTGCTGATGAGGCTACCCGTAACGGTATTGCCGGCAAGCTGCCCGCACAGCGTATCGGCTACGAGATCGACGTTGTCGGTCCCGCTATCTTCCTGGCTTCCGCTGCTTCCGATATGGTTACCGCTACCACCATCTATCCCGATGGCGGCCTGGTTGCAACCTCGTAATCCGGTTTACAGATTTTTGCCCAGAAAGGCGCACTGCTTCGGCGGTGCGCCTTTTTTGCTTTTCTTATGAGAATGAATGTGCTATAATATCAGTTAGGCTTAACTTACGGAGGGAGCACAATGAAGAAACTGATGCCCAAAAGATCAGAACTGGTGATCCTTGCGGTGATCGTGCTGGTACTTGCTTGCTGGCTTTTGCTGCCCAAAAGCAGTGGCGGCAGCGTGACAGTCACGGTAAACGGTGAACAGCAGGGAACCTACAGCCTGCTGCAGGATCGTCGGGTAGAGATCAGCGGCTATGCCGGATATACGCTGGAGCTTGTGATCGAGGGAGGCTGTGCCCATGTTGAGAACGCAACCTGTCCGGACCTGATCTGCCAGAACCACACAAAGGTATCAAAAAGCGGGTCGCAGATCATCTGCCTGCCCGCGCGTACTGTGATAGAGGTAGAACGTGAAAGCACGGAAGAAGAGGAGGAACTGCCGGATGTCGTCGTGGGGTAAAAGTAAAACACATAATATGACTGTGCTGGCACTGCTGGCGGCGGTGGCCTTTGTACTCAGCTGGCTGGATTCCATGATCCCTGTCAGTGGTGCACTGCCCGGGGCAAAGCTTGGACTTGCGAATCTCAGCGTGCTGACGGGTCTGTATCTGCTGGGACCCGGCCCGGGATTTGTGCTGTGCATACTAAAGGTAATGCTGTCTACCTTCCTGTTTGGCAATGCGTTTTCCTTCTTCTATGCGATCGCGGGCGGTCTGCTCAGCTATCTGGTGATGCTTCTGCTTTACAGACATGCCAGTACGATTTTTGTATCGGTCATGGGCGGTATGTTTCACAATGTGGGGCAGATCGGTGTGGCGGCAGTGATCCTGCGGACCTCCGGACTCTGGGGCTACCTGCCGGTGCTGCTGCTGTGCGGTCTGGGGGCCGGCTGCGCGGTTGGTCTGGTGGGTGGTATAGTGATTGCCCGCCTGCAGAAGGTCCTGAAGCTGGAGCAGAAGGAGCCGGCAGAGCGCTGACCAATAAAAAAGTGATTTTATAAAGCGGCTGTGCGCAAGCAGCAGATCAGGCTGAGAGCTGTCTCCTTCGAGGCGGCTCTTTTTGATGGTGCTTTTTTTATAATAGCGAACCTATTTGGCATTTTACAGAGGAATCATCTACGGTTATAATAAAAGTAAACAATATCAGTGAGTGACAGAAGACCGAACCTTCGGTGGGTTCCGGTTTTGCTTCGATACGCAGGAGGTAGTAGCATGGATGAACTGAAGCTTGGAATGCAACTGGATTATGAATCAAAGGTTCTGTGTCTGGAACATACATCACCGGTGATCACCTGGAAAATGGAGGCCGGGGAGGAAGAACGTGGTGTCCGGCAGACAGAATACAGCCTGAAGCTGTTGCAGAATGAAACGGAGCTTTGGAGCACCGGCCCGGTGAAGAGTGAACAGCTACGGCATGAATGTGAAAATCTGCCGCTGCAGCCTGAGACGGTCTATACGCTTCAGCTGACGATGCAGGATAATTTCGGCAGAAGTGCTACCGACACAATGGAATTCCGGACGGGTCTGATGGCCTCGGATTTTTCGGCAGCGGCCTGGTGTGGTGCAAAATGGATCGGCACCGGCACCCGTAGCCTGTGGGCACCGGCACTCTCTGTTTTTGAACTGTCCTGTGATATGCAGCTTGAAAGAGGGACCTGCAGCGCCGAGCTTGTTTTTGGGGCCAATGACCCCAGACTCATGGACCGTGATAAAAACCTTATGGGGCTGGAATCGCCCCGCTTCCGCAGCTGGATCTCCCTGCAGCTGGACATTTCCGGATTGCAGTTCGGTGGGCTTGCGGCGCTGAAGATTTTCCGTTCCGGCTATGCGGAAGCTGATGATCCGGAGCAGCCGTTGTTTATGACAGAGCTTCCTCATGCGGTGATCTGCGCTGATAATGCGTATGACTGGCATACGGTGTGTGTCCGGTCAGAATATGGCGTAGTGGACCTGTATGTGGATGGAACACAGGTGAATCAGGAGGATAAGACCAAAGCCCCCGGCCCCTTTGCTGACAGCCGGGTCAACCTGAACCCGGTTGGTCGGGGTGGGGATTTCAATTGCTATCCCAATCTGTGTGATATTGGTGTCCGCCTGCAGCCGGGAAACCGGGCTGCCTTCAGAAATCTGACGGTCCGGAATTACCGCAGGCCCGGCAATGTACTTGCGCAGTTCTGGGGCGAACCGAAGCACTTCCCGGAGAAAATGCCCTGCCGTCCGGCAGATATGCCGGCACCGGACTGGCAGAAACAGACCTTTTTCCGGATATTTGATCCATCCTGTCATGGGCTGGTTATGCTGCGGACAGAGTTCCGGACAGAGACAGTCAGACGGGCATGGTTGACCATCACAGCCAGAGGGGTTTATGAGGTCTGGCTTAATGGAAAGAAGGCAGGCAGTGATCTGCTGGCTCCGGGACTGACACAGTACAACAAAACCCATCTGTATCAGGTCTATGATGTGACCGGACTGCTGCAGGAGGGGGAAAATGCCCTCGCGGTGGAACTGGCGGAAGGCTGGTGGAGCGGTGCCCTTGGCTTTACCGGAAGTAACTGGAACTATTGGGGTGATACGCAGAGCGTGATTCTGAAGCTGACCTTAGAGGCAGAGGATGGAAGCGTAAGGGTGATCACCTCTGACCCTGACCGATTTACTGCCAGCGATGAAGGCCCTGACCGCTATGCAAGCCTCTTTCAGGGGCAAATTTACGATGCATTCTATGAGCCGGCTGTGCAAGGGTGGAGGGAAGCCGGATTCCTTCCGGGAAAGCCCTGGGCGGCTGCCCGGGAAATCCCGCTTAACGAACAGACTGCGATCATGGGCGAGATTTCCGGCCCCCGTGGAACAACAGCGCATATGGACTATACGGGGCTTCGGGTACAGGGACAGATTGGCTGCGGTGTCAGGGCTGTGGAGGAACTGACGGCCCTGTCGATGACAGAGCCGCATCCCGGCGTCTATGTTTATGACCTTGGCCAGAATATCACCGGTATTCCGGATATTACGCTGCCGGGTGGACTGGCAGGGCAGGAGGTTACGCTGCGCTACGCTGAGCTCCTGTATCCGGAGCAGGCGAAATACGGCCGGAATCAGGGCATGCTGATGGTCGAAAATCTGCGGGGTGCACTGGTGACGGATGTCGTATACCTTGGGGATGCGCCGGTGCATTTCTGTCCGCACTTTACCTTCCACGGCTTCCGCTATCTGGAAATTACGGGGCTGGATGAACCGCTGCCACCGGAGAAAGTCAGGGCAATCGCAATTTCCTCCGTGGAAGCGCTGACAGCAGCGTATCACTGCTCTGATTCCCGGGTGAACAGACTCTATAAAAACATAGCCTGGAGCCTGCGGGATAACTTCGTCTCCATCCCCACCGACTGCCCGCAGCGCAATGAACGTATGGGCTGGAGCGGTGACCTTTCTGTATTTGCGCCAACGGCGGCAGCTATGTGCAATGCGGCACCCTTCCTGCGCCGACATATGCTAAACGTGACGGATACGCAGCATGAAGACGGCAGATTCCCGGATATTGCACCCGGTCCGGATGGATTCGGCGGGATTCTGTGGGGCAGTGTCGGTATGACAGTACCCTACACCCTCTACATGCAGTACGGTGACAGGCAGATTTACGCCCGTCACTACGACAGTATGGCACGGTATATCCGCTTCCTGCTGGAGCATGTGGACGAACAGGGGCTGCAGACGGCCGGTGAACTTGGAGACTGGCTCGGGCCGCAGAATCAGACCACGGAAACCGCCCTGCTGTGGATGAGCTATTTTGCCTGGGATCTGAAGATCATGGCGCAGGCGGCAGCTGTACTGGAGAAACCGGAGACAGAATACTATGAATATCTGGCGGAGGCTGTACGGCAACGCATGAACGAGGTCTTCTTTGATCCGGAAAGTCATAAAACCGTTTACTCCTGTGAAGAAGCAGCCCGTGGAAACCGTATGCCATTTGAGCCTGTCGACCCAACAAAGCCACTGCCACCGAAGGAACCCGGTGGAGCCTATCGCATGCATACGCAGACCTCCTACTGCGTGCCCCTGGGAATGCAGCTGGTCAGTGAGGCACATGTAACGGAGGCCGGCCAGCATCTGGCACATCTGTGCTCTGAGCCTGTGACGGATGATAACGGGAGCCTGCGTCCGGCAGGAAGCCTGATGACCGGATTTATCGGTACAGCATGGCTGCTGAATGCGCTGAGTCTGGCAGGCAGGGATGATACGGCATACCGGGTGCTGCTGAACCGCAGCTATCCATCCTGGCTTTACCCGGTGGATCAGGGGGCTACAACGATCTGGGAGCGGCTGGATTCCTACACGCTTGAAAACGGCTTTGGCGGCCATAACTCCATGAATTCCTTTAACCATTACTCCTTTGGCGCGGTTGGACAGTGGCTGCTTGGGAATTCCCTTGGCATTACGCATGAGGAGCCGGGCTGGCAGAGCTTTGTATTGGCACCAATGCCGGATGAGGAGCATGAGCTTACATGGGCCGAGGGCTACATGGATACCGTTTGCGGCAGGATCACGAGCCGCTGGGAGTGCCTGCCGTGTAGTGGCGGTACCCGCTACACGGTCACGGTGCCTGCAGGGACAAGCTGTATCCTGAAGCTGCGCGGCAGACCTCAGGCAAGGGTCACGGAGTCTGGAAAAGCGCCGGAAGAAGCGCCGGGTGTCAGCAGTCTGGGCTATAACGGGATACACCATCGCTACTGGCTGGATTCCGGAACCTATAGCTTTCATGTGACTGCATTTTAAGTGAAGAACTGCCGGTCCGCTCTCTGAGAGTGGGCCGGCTTTTGCTGTTCTGCACGAAATTTTGCCCTGAAATTTTATCCATATTTTTCGGGGGAGGATTTTCATTTTATATCGTAATATGCTACAATTATCCTATGTGCGTTAAGTACAGAATGCTAATAAGGAGGAACACACATGAAACTTACCAAGCGCGTGCTTGCAATGCTGCTGGTAGTGGTTATGGTCGTGGCGATGCTCCCGACTTCCGCACTTGCAACGGATGTCAGTGAGTATTATTCCGATGTTGCCAACGGCAAATACTACTCCGAAGCGATCGCAAGCCTCACAGAGCGTGGGATCCTGACGGGAACCGGAGACGGAAAGTTCTCACCCAAGGATACACTGACTCGTGGCCAGACTGTTAAAATGCTTTACAGCTATGGCGGCGAGGAGCCGGAAAAGGCAGGCAGTGAGTATTTCACAGATGTCAAGGCCGGCCGTTACTATGATAAGCCCATCGGCTGGGCTTATGAAAACGAAATTGCCAAGGGCTATTCTGACGGTACCTTTAAGCCCGGCAATGCAGTCACCCGCGAAGAATTTGCAGTATTTCTGTATCGCTTCTATCAGCTGAAGAACGGCGATGCGGATGTGCTGACACTGGACGGCACACCCGATGCAACCACTGCAACTGACTGGAGCAAGGTCAGCAAGTTTGCACGCAGTGCCATGACCTGGGCAGTAGATGCCGGGATCATCCGCGGTACAACCAGTGGCACGCTGACCCTCGACCCCAAGGCCACCATTACCCGCCGTGACGCGGCCGTTATGATGTACCGTATGGTTCAGCTGCTGGAGAATGATTTCCTGACCATCTACTACACCAACGATGTACACACCTACATTGACGGTAGCCTCAACTATGCGGCAATCGCAGAGCTGAAGGATCAGAAGGAAGCTGCCGGCGAAAATGTCATGCTGGTGGATGCCGGTGACCATATCCAGGGTACTGCCTACGGCGGCATGGATGAGGGCGAAACCATCATCAAGCTGATGAATGCAGCTGAATATGACATTGCGACTCTGGGTAACCATGAGTTTGACTACGGCATGGCCAAGGCACTTGAGACCATCGAAGCAGCCGATTACCCCTATGTCTCCTGCAACTTTGTAGAGGATGTGGACGGTGACGGCGTCTGGGAGCCTGTACTGGATGCCTATAAGATCTTTGAGATCGACGGTGTGAAGGTTGCCTATGTCGGCATCACCACCCCGGAGACCTTTACCAAGTCCACCCCCAAGTACTTCCAGGATGACGAAGGCAATTACATTTACGATATCTATGGCGGCAGCGATGGCCAGAAGCTGTATGATGCAGTACAGTCTGCGGTAGATGCTGCAGTGGCTGACGGCGCGGATATCGTGATTGCCCTGGGCCATCTGGGCGATGACCCTGCTTCCGATCCCTGGAATTCCGAGGATGTCATTGCGGCAACCACCGGAATCGATGCCTTCATCGACGGCCATTCCCACAGCACTGTGGAGATGAAGCAGGTCGAGAATGCGGATGGCGAAGAGGTTGTTCTGACCCAGACCGGCTGCTACTTTGCAGCCATCGGCGAGATGACGATCGCTGCCGACGGCACGATCACCACCAGGCTGCTGACAGCAGACGATTTCGATGAGATCCCCAGCGATGAGGCTGTTGCCGAGATCGAGGACAGCTGGATGAACGAGGTTGACTCTCTGCTGAATCAGGATATTGCCGAAACAGAGATCGACTTTACCATCAATTTTGAGGATGGCACCCGTGCGATCCGTTCTGCCGAGACCAACCTGGGCGACCTGAATGCTGACGCATACTACTGGTACGCAACAGAAGCAGGCCTTGAGCCCGATATGGCCATTATGAACGGTGGCGGCATCCGTGCCAATGTGGCGGCAGGTAACTGGACCTACAAGTCCTGTAAGACAGTCAACACCTTCGGTAACGTTCTCTGCGTGGTAGAGGTTACCGGCCAGCAGATCCTGGATGCACTGGAATTCGGTGCCCGCTTCGGTACCGGTGCCGAAACGAAGGAGACTGAGAACGGTGGCTTCCTGCAGGTTGCAGGCTGCAGCTACAAGGTTGACACCAGTGTTGCGAACACCGTACAGCTGGACGAGAAGAATGTCTGGATCGGCGGCCCCACGGATGGCTACCGTGTCTATGACGTCAAGATCTACAACCGCGAGACCGGCGCCTATGAGGCTCTGGACCTTGAAAAGAGCTACCGTGTCTGCGGCACCAACTACACCCTGTATGATTGCGGCGACGGCTTCAACATGTTTGAGGGCGGCACCCATGTTCTTGACGGCATTGCCGAGGACTATATGGCACTGGCCGGCTATGTAAAGGCCTTTGCCGATACCGACGACGATGGTCTTGCCGATATTGCCACCGCAAACAGCCCGCTGGCATCCTATGAGGGCTACCTCATGGATTATGAGAACGCCAAGGGCGCAGGCCGCATTGTCTATGAGAAGAAAACCGAAGAGGAAGCGCCTCTGGTAACACTTTACTACACCAACGATGTGCACACCTACATTGATGGTAGCCTCAACTATGCGGCAATCGCAGAGCTGAAGGATCAGAAGGAAGCTGCCGGCGAAAATGTCATGCTGGTGGATGCCGGTGACCATATCCAGGGTACTGCCTACGGCGGCATGGATGAGGGCGAAACCATCATCAAGCTGATGAATGCAGCTGAATATGACATTGCGACTCTGGGTAACCATGAGTTTGACTACGGCATGGCCAAGGCACTTGAGACCATCGAAGCAGCCGATTACCCCTATGTCTCCTGCAACTTTGTAGAGGATGTGGACGGTGACGGCGTCTGGGAGCCTGTACTGGATGCCTATAAGATCTTTGAGATCGACGGTGTGAAGGTTGCCTATGTCGGCATCACCACCCCGGAGACCTTTACCAAGTCCACCCCCAAGTACTTCCAGGATGACGAAGGCAATTACATTTACGATATCTATGGCGGCAGCGATGGCCAGAAGCTGTATGATGCAGTACAGTCTGCGGTAGATGCTGCAGTGGCTGACGGCGCGGATATCGTGATTGCCCTGGGCCATCTGGGCGATGACCCTGCTTCCGATCCCTGGAATTCCGAGGATGTCATTGCGGCAACCACCGGAATCGATGCCTTCATCGACGGCCATTCCCACAGCACTGTGGAGATGAAGCAGGTCGAGAATGCGGATGGCGAAGAGGTTGTTCTGACCCAGACCGGCTGCTACTTTGCAGCCATCGGCGAGATGACGATCGCTGCCGACGGCACGATCACCACCAGGCTGCTGACAGCAGACGATTTCGATGAGATCCCCAGCGATGAGGCTGTTGCCGAGATCGAGGACAGCTGGATGAACGAGGTTGACTCTCTGCTGAATCAGGATATTGCCGAAACAGAGATCGACTTTACCATCAATTTTGAGGATGGCACCCGTGCGATCCGTTCTGCCGAGACCAACCTGGGCGACCTGAATGCTGACGCATACTACTGGTACGCAACAGAAGCAGGCCTTGAGCCCGATATGGCCATTATGAACGGTGGCGGCATCCGTGCCAATGTGGCGGCAGGTAACTGGACCTACAAGTCCTGTAAGACAGTCAACACCTTCGGTAACGTTCTCTGCGTGGTAGAGGTTACCGGCCAGCAGATCCTGGATGCACTGGAATTCGGTGCCCGCTTCGGTACCGGTGCCGAAACGAAGGAGACTGAGAACGGTGGCTTCCTGCAGGTTGCAGGCTGCAGCTACAAGGTTGACACCAGTGTTGCGAACACCGTACAGCTGGACGAGAAGAATGTCTGGATCGGCGGCCCCACGGATGGCTACCGTGTCTATGACGTCAAGATCTACAACCGCGAGACCGGCGCCTATGAGGCTCTGGACCTTGAAAAGAGCTACCGTGTCTGCGGCACCAACTACACCCTGTATGATTGCGGCGACGGCTTCAACATGTTTGAGGGCGGCACCCATGTTCTTGACGGCATTGCCGAGGACTATATGGCACTGGCCGGCTATGTAAAGGCCTTTGCCGATACCGACGACGATGGTCTTGCCAATATTGCCACCGCTAACAGCCCGCTGGCATCCTATGAGGGCTACCTCATGAATTATGAGAACGCCAAGGGCGCAGGCCGCATTGTCTATGAGGTACAGGAGAAGGAAGAGACCCCGGCAATTACTGTTGCTACAGAGGCCTCCGAGATCGCGGATGGAGAAGACTTTATTATGACCGTCGGCGGTATGGTCATGACAACCACCTTCGGAACCAAGGGCAACGTGGCAGCAACCCCTGCAATTGAAAACGGTGCTCTGACAGTAGAGGAAGGCTATGTTGTGCTGACTAAAAAGTCTTCCGATACCGAAGGCCAGTTTTATCTGGTGAACGCGGATGGCCTTTATCTGACATCCGGCGCTACGGGTTACAGTATTTCCTGGGCTGAGGAGCCTACTGAATACAGCCTCTTTGAGCTGGTAACGGTTGCCGGTGAGACGCTGTTGTCCAGTGTAAACGCAAGCTATACCAATAAGAATAGCATCACCTTTAAGCAGGCAATGGAAACCTATAACGGTGAGATTTACACCTACTCTTATCTGGACACCTATACCGACGTTACAAACTATGCAGTCCATCTGTATAAGCTGATCTGAGCCAAAGAATCGATCCCCTGTTCTGCCGCCTTCGGGCGGCAGAACTTTTTGTATGCGTGCATGGATCTGGCCGGACGTAAAAATCACCGCCCGCAACCGGTCAGAGCTGCGAGCGGTACAGTGTAAATTTAAATGTGCGGCTCAGACAGGGCTGCAGGCGTCCTGCAACCAGCTGAGATCAGCACCGGAGAAGTAAGGGCTCAGCTGCTCCAGAACCAGCGCATGATAGGCATTCAGAGCACTCCGTTCCTCAGCGCTGAGCTGCTCTGTAAGAATGGCAGCCTTTTCAAAGGGACACAAGGTCAAGGGCTCAAAGCCGTAGAAGGTGCCGTATTCGTTGACCAAACGCGTGACGCAGACCATCAGGCTTTCCAGACGGATTCCATACCGGCCTGCGAGATAGATGCCGGGCTCATCCGAGGTGATCATGCCGGGCGCAAATGCCGCAGGGATCCGACTGCCGCTGATGATCTGGTAGCGGATGCTCTGAGGCCCCTCATGGACTGATAGCAGGTATCCGACACCATGACCGGTGCCGTGGTTGTAATCCAGTCCCAGGTCCCAGAAGGGCTTGCGGGCCAGAATGTCCAGCGCGATGCCTGCACAGTTCTGCTTGAACTGTGCACTCAGCAGTGCCAGATGGCTGCGAAGCACAAGGGTGTAGTGGAATTTCATCTCTTCGGTCAGAGGCCCAAGAACAAAGGTGCGGGTTACGTCTGTAGAGCCCTGCAGGTAGTGCCCACCGGTATCGGAAAGCAGAAAGCCCTCAGGCTTCAGCGGAACGTTCGTTTCGGGAGTAGCGCCGTAGTGGATAATGGCGCCGTGCTCCGCATAGCCCATAATGGGGGAAAAGCTTGGCCCAAGGTAGTCCGGCTGCTGTGCACGGAAGTTCTCCAGAACCTCGCAGGCGGAGAGCTCGGTGATCTGCTCGCGGCCAACGTGGTCCTTCAGCCATTTCATAAATTTTGTCAGAGCAATGCCGTCACGCAGGTGGGCCAGTCGCTCATTTTTTACCTCGGTTGGGTTTTTGATACTTTTTGCGATTGTGGTGGGATTATCGGCGGACAGGATCCGTGAAGTGCGGGGGATGCTGCGCATGATGGTATAGTTGAGCTTCTGAGGATCAGCGAGGATACAGGCATCTGCCGGCAGTACGCTGACATCGCTGTAGAGCTGCAGGTAGGGACGGAATTCCACTCCGTCAGCTTCCAGCGCGGCCCGAAGCTCCGGCGTGAATTTACTGCCGTTCACATAGAGGCGGACAGCGTCATGTGTGACCAGCAGGTAACTGAGGACAACCGGGCAGCAGGTGACATCGTTACCGCGAATATTCAGGAGCCAGGCAATGTCATCCAGCGAGGTGAGAATGTGGGTATCTGCACCGGCGTCCTTCAGCGCCTGCTTCAGCTGGGCCAGCTTTTCGGCACGGGGCTGACCGGCGTATTCCAGACTGAGCGCCCAGACCGGTTCTTCAGACATGGCAGGCCGGTCTGACCAGATTTCACCGACCAGATCCAGGTCATAGCGAAGGGAAGCGCCGGCATTTCGGACGGCATTTTCCAGTGCCTCGCCGGTGGAGGCAACCATGGACCTTCCATCAAAGCCCAGCACCTGACCGGGCTGCAGCTGCGCTTCCAGCCATTGTGAAACAGTGGGCACATTGGGCTCACGCTGCTTCATCAGATCGATTCCACTGTCCACAAGCTGGGCCTCAGCCTGCAGAAAATAGCGGCCGTCAGTCCAAAGGCCTGCGCGTTCTGCAGTGACGACCAGCGTCCCGGCAGAGCCGGTAAATCCGGAGACATAGCTCCGGCACTTAAAATAATCTCCGACGTATTCGGAGCCATGAAAATCATCCGTGGGGATCACATAAGCATCGATTCCTGCACGTGCCATGGCGGTACGGAGATCGAGCAATTCCTTACGCATTATCATTCAGCCTCTTTTCTGTGCTGGTTTTATAAACCTGCCGGGAATATTATAATCCCGCAGGCCAAAGGATGCAAGAAGGCAGCAAAATCAGAAAACGATATGGTATAGTTAAAATATCTGCTGAACTGAAAATCAGGGCTTGACAAAGTAAACTGCATGTTATACAATATTCAAGCTGTCAATGCTGCTATAGCTCAGTCGGTAGAGCGCATCCTTGGTAAGGATGAGGTCCCCGGTTCAAATCCGGGTAGCAGCTCCAGTCAAGCTCCGAGCCTTATGGCCCGGAGCTTTTCTAATATCGCAGAAAAAGAACCGGGGACCTCATCCCATGCGCGAAGCGCAGATTCCCAAAGAGGTCTCCGGTGAAATAGCGCCCCGCAGGGCGCTATGCAAGCGGGCAACCGACGCGAAGCGGCGGCACTTAGCCCGATGCAATCCGGGTAGCAGCTCCAGTCAAGCTCCGAGCTTTATGGCCCGGAGCTTTTCTAATATCGCAGAAAAAGAACCGGGGGCGCAAAGCGCAGATTCAAAAAGAGGTCTCCGGTGAAATAGCGCCCCGCAGGGCGCTATGTGCGTAAAGAGCTTCTGGATTAGTTCATTGCTGAGTACGAGGCCTTCAGTTCTTCAAAAACAGCAGTTTTCATATAGAGCTTCAGGACAGCCATTGCGCTTTTCTGGAGGTCGCCCAGAAGGAGCGTGCCATTCCGCAGCGCAATGCTCATGAGGTAAGTATCGGACTGGAAGGGACCGGTTTTCCCATCCAGGTCCATGCTTGTGACAGGGTTATCCATGGGAACAAAGGGCACCGGCATCACGTTGTCCGAGGTGTTACCGGGCATTACCAGATCGTTTCCGACTTGCGGGCATTTTGTCAGATCGCGCCAGCACAGGAAGAACCAGGGGGTATAGTCGTCCATTACCATACCGTCCCATTTCCACTCGCCGCGGATCAGATGGGTCAGCAGATCATAGCTTTCTCCGCAGAATACACCGTTAATCTGCTGGTAAGCGCTCATAAAGGAACCGTTGGGGTATTCAGACTGGGCACACATGCGCCAGCCCGGCAGATAGATTTCCCTCAGAGCCCGTTCAGAAATGACTTCATTTACCTCACCACGGTTTGTCTCCATGTTGTTGGCGGCAAAGTGCTTTGCACAGCAGAAAACGCCGCCCCGACTCTGGACACCGGAAACCTCGGCTGTGAGCATGCTGCCGGTGATAAAAGGATCCTCAGAGTAATACTGATAGCCTCTGCCACCCAATGGGTCACGATGGATATTTGCGCCGGGGGCCAGCCAGATGGAAAGGCCGGCAGATCGCATCTCATCTCCCACGGCCTCGCCCATTGTGCGGACCAGGTCCGGGTTCCAGCTCTGAGCCATCACAGTTTCAGACGGCAGCATGACGGCGCTATAGGAGGCTTTTGTATCCGTCTCCTTTTTCCCGGCCCATATTTCGTCGTTGGTCAGGGTGATGCCGGGAGACTCGGGACCGTCTGCCTGGTAGATTTGCGGGATCAGCCGTTTTGTGATCAGATTACGGGTGCCCTGATAACCGGAAACACCCTCCCTGCAAGCCTTCAGCAGCGGACTGTCCGTATCCAGAAGCTGCGCTGTCTGCTCCGAGGAGAGCCCTGTGACAAGGTCATTTAATTCATCTGTGGACAGGCCCGCAACAAATTGCTCTATAGAGATTCTGCCGGTTGCAACATCTGCCAGCGTTGCATCTGCCAGAGTCTTTGTCTCTATGTAGATTTCTTTTCGGCTGCTCTTGTTTTCTGTGGTTCTGCTTTTCCACCGGAAGGAATCTGCCTGGGGGTCAGTGCTGATATAGGTTGTTACAAGGTCCGGCTGATACTGGGATTGGTTATCCACATAGAGCTCGCGGAGCTTTTTTACCGGAAGCACCAGCGTTTCCGCACCGCTGCCATCCCAGGTTTCAAATGGCAGTGGGGAATTTGTGATGTCCTTGTAGCTCAGAGCTTTTTCCTTCAGAGCGTCGGCATAGGAGCCCAACGCGAAAAGGCCCGGTGTACAATGCTCCACAACAACCTCTTCATCCAATGTCAGAATGGCGGCAACGGATGTATCTCTGGAACTGCTGCCAACCCGGAGGAAATAGTCACCGGCCTGAAGCACGAAGCAGTCTGTGGCTTCGTCATAGGAGGCCATGGACCGAAGCGGGAAGGAAATTGTAACAGCTTCCGATTCGCCCGGACACAGGGCATTTGTCTTTTTGTAGCCCACAAGGGCCTGATAGGGCGTTTCCAGCCGTGAAGTATCGGGAGAGTAACGATAGGAGGCGTAAGCCTGAACAACTTCCTTTCCTGTATAGGCACCCACATTTTTCACGTCTATGGTCAAAGACAGTTCGCTACTGTCTTCCGAGAGGCTAAGGGCGTATTTCTGCATGGAGAAGTCGGTATAGGATTTTCCGAAACCAAAGGGATAGGCAACCGGCACATGGAAGGTGTCAAAGTACCGATATCCTACAAAAATCCCTTCACGGTAATATTCCGTATCTCCACTGTGGTCGAAATTGTGGTGACCACGTTCGCCAAAGGTGACGGAGGAGGGATAATCGTCATAGGAAAGCGCCCAGGTATCTGCAAGCTTACCGGATGGGGATACCGCGCCGTTCAATACAGAAACAACCGCATCTCCGGCACCCTCGCCTCCAAGGCCCATATACAGTACCGCACCGATACCATTGGGTGCCTGACTGTTGATCTGCTGCATGGTGGTATAGAAATCCGTAACTGCGCAGCAGTTCAGGATCAGGATAACATTGCCGCAATCGGCTGCCAGCTGCTGAAGGGTTTCCACTTCTTCATCGGTCAGGTAATAGTCACCCTGAGTGTCCTTTCGGTCCGAACCCTCGGCACTTTCACGGCGCAGTACATAGATGGTGTAATCCGGCTTCTGATCAGAGATCATTCCACGCTCGTCTGTCAGAAGTGTGTAGCCGGCTGCCTGCAACGCGTCGGAAATATTACGGTGAAAACCGGGAATGTCCGGATTGCCCATCATAGGAGGTGGCGGTGCCGGGGTAGCACTTTCATCGGGCGGCTCCGAAGTGTCTCCGGGTCCCATGGGAGGTCCTCCGGGGCCTTCAGGGGCATCTCCAGGTCCCATGGGAGGTCCTCCGGGACCTTCCGGAGCGTTACCGGGTCCCATAGGAGGTCCACCGGGACCACCAAATTGACCACTTGAGCAGCGTGTTTTGAACGCTCCACTTCCCCAAAGACCCACCGTCCCGGCCATTTTCATGGGAAGAACGCCATTATTTTCCAGCAAAACGATGTCCTCTGTTGATAAATCCCGTGAAATCTCGCTATGTCGAATAATAGAATCCATACCGCCAGTCCTTTCCATTTTGAGAATTATGTGTTTTGATCTGTTCAGTCACAGGTTATATTGCCGCTTTTATTACATACTAATCATATCACAGGAAAATTTTCTGATATATGCTCAAAAAGGCAATCCGACTGATCATTTTCAAAACAGAGATCGTTTTTGCAAATGCTGGTATCGAATGACAGAGGAGTGTAAAATCCTCCTGAAAAAGCACGGATGAGGGATAACCCCATCCGTGCTTTTTGGATCACTCAGAGAGCTCACTGCATTTCAGCAGAATGCTGCCAAAGAAATTGCCGGAATCCAGCAGACTGTGTGCAGCGACAACAGCCTCCTGGTTGAAAATACTGCCAATGTGGGGGCGAATCTTTCCGGCCTGCAGCAGGCTGAACATCTCCTGCTTTTTCTGTAGCAGAAGCGCTGGCTTATCGTCAAAGTAGTGGAATGAAAAGGCCCGGATGCCGGGGCAATTGCCAAATCGGTCTGTCATGGCCTGAATGGGATTCTGCAGGGTGGGGAAGCCCTTGGTGTTGTTATAGATCAGGATGGTCCCCATAGGGGCAAGAAAATCCATCTGACTGCAGAAGGCCTCGCCGACAGACTGGTCCATGATGATATCCGCGCCCCGGCCATTTGTCTGCGCAAGGACCTCCTCACGGACGTCTGCAGTTTTATAGCAGAATACGTGCTTTGCTCCAATATGGCGCAGGTAATCGCATTTTTCTTCGGTGCTTGCGCTGGCAATCACCTGCATCCCCAGAAGCGGCGCAATCTGCAGAACGGCGGTGCCCAGAGCACCGGCCGCACCCTGAATATACAGCATTTTACCTTCAGCATGGGGGAAGCACTCAGTGAGCATGCCCCATGCGATCAGGTGACTGTTGGAGATTGCGGCCAGCTGCAGATCAGTCCCCGCGGGGATGGGGGTGCACTGCTTTACGGGTGCTGTCTTGTATTCGCTGTAGCAGCCGCAGACAATGGGATGCTCCACATAGACCTGCTGCCCGATCTCAAACTCCGTAACACCTTCACCCAGTCCGGCAACAATGCCCGCACCGTAAAGGCCGGGATAAAAGGGAAGGATATCCTTTGTCCAGGGATAGGTGCCGGTACGCATCAGGTGGTCCGGGCGCGAAATCCCGGCATATGCCATATGGATGAGGATTTCTCCCGGAGCAGGCTGGGGGATCGGAGCCTCGACCAGCTCCAGTACATCCGGAGCGCCATGCTTTGTAAACAGTACAGATTTCATAAATATAAACCTCCCGGTGCTGTGACAGCACCGCATTGGGTGCGTGCAGGTCAGCTGTTAAGAACATAGGATGATAATACTGATACATATTCTAGCATATCCGGCTTTGGGCAGCAAGAGCACATGGGGCTGTTTCTTCTGTGCCTTATGCGCTTTGGCAGGCGGTTGCTGAAAAGACGGAGAATTTGTGATACATATTGAAAGCCGGGTCCGATCTGGACCCGGCCTGCAGCTGTGTAAACAAACGAATTATGTGCATGCTGTCTGACAGAGTCAGACGATAAAGCCCAGCGCCAGATAACAGAGCATGGAAGCAAAGGCTGCTGCCAGACCGTATGGGAGCTGTGTAATGGCATGGCGCAGGTTATCACAGCCGGTGGCGGCAGAGGTGATAACGGTAGCATCAGAATAGAAGCAGATGTGGGAACCGAAGACGCCAGCGCTCAGCACAGCGGAAACGGCAATGGTGACATCTGCGCCCAGAGTCTTGGCCAGCGGGATTACAATGGGCAGTGCAATGATGTACATGCCCCAGTTGGTGCCGGTGATAAACTCTGTGATGGCAAGTGCAATGAAGACGACCACGGGCAGGAAATGTGCGTTCACAAGTCCGGCAGCGGTGGTGATGACATATTCAGTGAAATGAATCTCACTGTTTACCCGGGCAAAGAGGAAAGCGAGGACCATGAGCAGCAGCGGCATGATCATATTTTTAAAGCCCTCAACACAGACATCAACAAAGGTCTCAGCGTCCATAAGACCCTGTACCAGGTAGAAGACAAACATGAAAGCCAGGGTGACAAGAACGCCCTGCTGCATATCCGTATCAAGAAGCAGTGTGGAAACGATCAGGACCAGAATAGGAATGACCATATTCCAGATGCTGACCTTTTCAGGGAGCTGCTGTTCGCCGCCTGCGTGAATATCAATCTTTTCACTGCCCTCCGGGGCCAGAGGACCGCCGGCTTCTACACGGGCAAAGGCTTTTTTCATGGGGCCTATCTTCGGGAAGATACCCCAGATTGCCAGGGGAACAATGATTACAGCAAACCAGCCGTAGAAATTATAGGGGATGGTCTTGATAAAGTACGCAAGACCCTGACCGGCAGGGGCCCAGTCGTTGCTTTCCAGAATGCGGGAGACAAATACAGCCCAGGTGGAGATCGGGATCAGCACACATACAGGGGCGGCAGTGGAGTCAACCACATAGCTTAAAAATTCGCGGGGAACCTTGTGCTTGTCGGTAAGCGGAGTCATGCAGGCACCAACCGTAAGAGAATTGAGATAATCATCAATGAAAATAATGATACCCAGGATCCAGGTCCAGATCAGTGCGGAGCGTTGCGTTTTGGCACGCTTTGCAGCCCACTGCCCAAAGGCATGGGCACCGCCGGCGCGCTCGATCAGGGAGATAATACTGCCCATCAGGCCGCAGACTATGATCAGCCAGACAATGTCGGAATCCATCATCGTGTCAGTGATCATTTCGCTGAACGTTGTAAAGCTGTTCATCACCCAGGTGCCCTCGCCCACGGTCACAGGCCGTGAGATCATAATGACACCGATGAGAGAAGACAGGATCAAACCCTCTACTACACGTTTTGTCGCAAAGATATAGGCAATCAGAAAAATAGCCGGGATCAGAGAAAACGCCTTGAATTCCGCAGGATCTGCGGGCAGGAAGACGGTCATTACCGCGGCTGCGGCCAGGATCAGTGCAATGACAACAACGGTGCGTATGGACTGCATATGCAGTCGTTTGGTTGCTGTGTTTTTCATTTCTTTATATCGCTCTCCTTTGATAGCCGATTTTATATTACTGTTTACACAGATGCTTACAGTTATAATACAGCGCCATGCTCAGCAGGAGATCACTGCTGCTGCTTGGAACGGATAAAGGTCTCAAAATCCCGATTTGCGGCAAGCTCAAGGGCGATGTCCTCGTCGCTGAGGCTATGCGTTTCTGCGGACCAGGCAAGCCCTGCATGGGCGGCACAGCCCTTCAGAACGGCCTCTGTAAAGCGCGGGTTCCGTGCAAAGACGGGTCCGGTGGTATGGGTGAAGATCACGGCGCCGCTTCTGGCACCCTCATAACCGTCGCCACAGTTGCCGCGGCCATAGATCACCCGGCCTAAAGGAGCCTGCCCCTCGCCGAGCCTTGTATCCGCAGTCTGGATCTCGTTACCGATGACCTTCAGGCCATTCTCGGTTTCAAACCACAGGTCATCACCGAATACGGTCTTACGCTGGGCCATTTCCATGTTCAGCAGGCCAAGGCCCACAAAGCTGTTGCCATTCAGCATAGTCACCTTGCGCGCAAGCAGGGCACCGGTACTGGCGATGGCGATTACGGCCTTCCCTTCGGCGGCAAAGCGCTCGAAGTCTGCCTTGCGGGGCTGAAGGGCGTTACTGACATCCTGCATGCAGGCCAGATCGCCACTGGGAAAGTAGATCATATCTGCCCAGTCGAAGGGGATTTCTTCAAGCAGAGTGTTACATTTCCGGATTGTGCAGGGAAGCTGCAGAAGATTGCTGTAGTGCAGCAGCGCCATAACATTTCCGCGGTCTCCGTGCATTTCAAGTACATCAGGGTACATCCAGAGAATGTGAAGGCTGCGGGTGCTGTCATCAAGGCCAAGGGCCGAAAGGTTGTCAATTGTCAGGTCACTTTTCCTTGCGCCGGCGCGGATGGCCTGAAACATATCATATCTTCCCACAGTGCTCACTTCCTCTTCTTCTTAAAATAGGGAATTTCCTCGATCAGGTAAACGTTATCCGTGTCGAGCTGATGGATCATATCAACAGCGGTATCCTCGTAGCTGTCCTTCAGAACGGTAAGCTTCTCCTCATCAAAGCCGTCATAGAGAAAACGAACAGCAGCCGCACGGCCCATTGCCGTGGACATGCATACCCATTTGGATACACCGGATTTCAGAAGGCCCCGCAGATCACAGTCGAAGAGGTAAAAGTTGGGGCAGAAGGGTGGATAGAAATCCAGATATTCATCATAGCCAATCATAAAATTCTTTGGCTTCGGATCCTCAGCGGTCAGATTCAGGGCAGATTGCAGCGTTTCGGAATTCTCCTGCTTCATTTTAATGTATTTAAGCGTTTTACCGTCTACATCACGGGTGACCAATCGGCCACGGATATTGACAAAGCGCTCCATAGCGCCCTGAATTGCCTCCGTGCCGAGACCGAGCTCCAGTGCGATAGCAATCGCGGAGACATAGCAGTAGAGAAAGTAGGGTGTATTAAAGTTGAAGGCATAGGTGGTATCGCCCACACGGAAATGTCTGCCTTCAAAGTCGATATCCTCCGCGGTGAAATCGGCCTTGCCTTCACCGAAGCCGCAGCTGCTGCAGCGGAAGGGACCAATGTTTTCAATATTGTATTTACTGAACCGGATTGGGTTGTGGCACTTCGGGCAGGGCATGCCTACGGCAAAGAAATCGTCCTCCTTGTCGTAGGAAAGGCTGTTTTCAACAACGCCGTAGGTGACCATACGGCCCGCAAGCTCCCCAAGGGACAGAGCATTGGGCTCGTTCTGGTTGACAAAGAGCGTAACACTGCTGTCAAGCACCTGCGCAAGCTTGTCCATGATAAAAGAAGGCTCGCCGTTACGCTGCGCCTGATCCTTCTGGACATTAGTGAGGCAGATGTACTTTGCCGGGAGCTGCTTGCGAATGAAGGTCAGGTACCGTTCATCCGTCTCCATGACAACCGCGTCTGAACGGAGTCGACCGCCTAACGTACAGTCCTTTGCCATTGCAGTGGCAACGCCAGTCAGGAGGTTTGCTCCACCAAGATTCGAACATACCTTCCAGCCGGCATCTGTCAGAATGTGGTTGATCAGATTTGTGGTGGTACTTTTCCCGTTTGTGCCGGTTACGAAGACGGACTTTTCCGGGTCAGCCCCCTTGATGTGTGAGACAAAGTCCGGATCTATTTTCAGTGCTACAACGCCGGGCAGGTTGGTCCCCCTGCCTTTGGCAACCAGATCGATCACGGAGGCAGTCAGCTTTGCCGTGATCAGGGCCAGTGTAAATCGCATAATAAATTTCCTCTCTGCTGTTTGCGGCAGACAAAACCGCATAATAATACATTGTGGAAATATAATGCATGAATGTGTGCAAATTGTGTTGGAAATGTGAAATGTGGAGCTTGCGTGAAGAATATAAACAGAATAGAAAAAATAGTGCCTGCAGATGGCTGCAAATACTGAAATTTCAGGCCGGTGATTGTGTTCTTTCAGGTTATGTGTTATAATAATCAAATAGGAAGTTAACATGATTATGAGGTGATACAATGACCTGCAAACGATGCGGTGCACAGACTGCCGGAAACGCCGAATACTGTGAAAGCTGTCTGGCGGCAATGGAGGATGAAAGCAGAATGGCGGCGGAGCTGGATGCGCTGTTTGACTCCATGGAGGACGAAACTCCGAAAGCTGCTGAAATCTCTCAGACCGAACTGGAGCAATCTGTTGCGGCTGCAATTGCTGAATCCGATGCTGTGAGCAGTGTGCCTGCTACAGATAAAACCGAACCCCAGATCGCCGCAGAGTCCTTCTCTGAAGCACAGAACGCAGAGGAATCGGCTCCAGATGAAAGCCTGTTTGCTGCTGCAGCTGCAGCGGCCGGTGCTACAGCAACCGCAAAAACAACGGGAACTACCGCTGCGGCAGAGGTAAGAGCCCCTGCAAGAGCAGCATCAGAGGCTGACGCTGCCAGGGTTGCTGCCAGGGCCGCAAAGGCCGCAACACGTTCCGGTGTACAGCAGAAGCCTGCTTCCGGCAAGCGTGGCAGTGCGGCAAACGCAAAGAAAAAGAAGAAAAGAAAGAAAAACCGGGTGAACAGCCTGCTGATCGTCCTGATCATCGCTCTGCTGATCGCAATCGGTGTGTTCGCGGCCATCGGCCTGTATGCCCTGAAGTACTCCAAATATGATACCATTCTCCCCAATGTCTATGTTGCGGGAGTAGAGGTTGGCGGTATGACCGCTGAGGAAGCCACTAATGCTGTTACTGACAGCCTTGGTGACGGGCAGCAGATCAGCATTGATGTTGTTTTGCCGGATCAGACCCTGACTTTCGCACCGGAAAAGAGTACGGTAGACATCGATGTAGAGCAGGCGATCGTTGAGGCCTGGAATTACGGGCGTTCCTCCAATCCCTTCACACTTGCGAGAGCCATTAAGGCCGCGGAACGGACCCGGAATGATATTGATATTTCTACGGCAGTAACGCTGGATACAGACTATGTCTATTCGATGGTCATAAGCGCCATGGACGAGGTTTCCAGCAGTGTAGTTGAGTCTACCGTGACGGTAGACGAAGAAGGCCACAGTGTTACCGTAGTTGTCGGTACGACCGGTAAGATCCTTGATGCGAATGCGCTGTATGAAGCACTTTGTACCGGCTTCTCGTCCGGTAACTATGCGGATATCACAATGGATTATGTTGAGATTTATCCGGAGGACGTATCCCTGAACGATGTCTACGAGCAGCTGACTGTGGAGCCTGAAGACGCCGGCTATGACGCAAAGCAGCAGCAGGTGATTGATGGCGTGAACGGCTACCTGCCGGAGCTGAGTCTCGCTGAGGCAGAAGCTGCGATTGCCGGTGCCGCAGAGGGCGAAACACTGACCTTCGCCTTCCTTGAAACCGAACCGGAGCTTACAGCAAAGAAGCTGGAAGGCAGACTGCTGAAGGATGAACTCCACAGCGTGGAGCTGACCAGCGAATGGGAGAATCCTCTGACGAACATGGCGCTTGCGGCTGAAAAGCTGGACGGCACCGTGGTACAGCCGGGTGATACCTTCTCCTTTAATAAAACCGTTGGTGAGCCCACAGAGGAGGATGGCTATGTAGAGGCTGCTGTACAGCCCGGTGATACTGATACCGCAGAGCTTGGCGGTGGTATTTCCCAGCTGTCTACCGCATTGTACCAGTGTTGCCTCTATGCGGATCTTACTGTTACAGAAAGGCATGCCCATACCTATATCCCGACTTTTGCGGAAGCCGGTCTGGATGCCTATGTATCCTATGATGATGCTGACCTTTGCTTTAAAAACACACTGGATTATCCGGTACAGATCAATGCAGAGGTGAATACGGAAACCGGAAAGATCTCCGTCTCCTTGACGGGCACCAATCTGGATGGCAACGAAGTAAAGCTGAAGGTTACCGAAAAGTCTGTGGATGAATATACGACTGAGACCATTACCGGTACGGGAACAGACGTTGAAGGAATCGACGGCGGAGAGTACACACTGGTCCGTAAGGTATATGATGCCGACGGCAACCTGATCCGTACGGATAAGACGGCCGACCTCGACAAAATGGGCGGCTGTGGCGATTCCGTCTACGAAAGCAGAAACGCGATTACCTATGTGGAAGCTACCACAGAGACCAGCAGCAGTAGCTCCGGCTCCGGCAGCTATCACTATAATCCCGTAACACCGACGCCCAGCACAAGCCCCGAAGGCGGCGATACCGGCGGTGGAGATACCGGTGGCGGTGAATCCGGTGGTGATACCGGTGGCGGCAGCTCCGGTGGTGAGTCCGGCGGTGGAGATACCGGTGGCGGAACCAGCGGTGGAGATACCGGCGGTGGAAGCTCCGGCGGCGGTGATACTGGCGGCGGTGGCTCCGGTGGAGCAGGCGCTGATCCAATCGGCTGAACTCCTTCTGACAATAAGCAAATGCCCTGCATATCCTGTGATGTGCAGGGCACTTTCCATTGGATCGAGGGCGTAAAGAAGCCGGAGAGAGCGGAGAAAACGGAAATACAATTTGCCTAATTGCATAGCGGTATGCTATAATATAAAATACGTAAATTATACCGAATGGAGATGATACTATGTGTGGAATTGTTGGGTTTACCGGTCATCAACAGGCAGCCCCTATCCTGCTGGACGGACTTTCCAAACTGGAGTACCGTGGCTATGATTCTGCCGGCATTGCGGTCCGCGACGGTGAGCAGCTGGCTGAGGTTGTAAAGGCAACAGGAAAACTGCGTAATCTGTCTGAAAAGACTGACCATGGCCGTGCGCTGGCAGGTACCTGTGGAATTGGTCATACCCGCTGGGCAACACATGGAGAACCGAGCCAGACGAATGCGCATCCGCACGTCAGTGGCAACTGCACAGGGTCTGCATCAGGTGCAGTGGAATCGGCTGTTGTCGGTGTTCACAACGGAATCATTGAAAATTATCAGGAACTGAAGGAAAAGCTGCAGAAGCACGGTTATGAATTCTACAGCGCCACTGACACAGAGGTGGTTGTAAAGCTGGTAGATTACTACTATAAAAAATATAAGATTGGCCCTGTAGACGCCATCACAAAGACGATGGTCCGCGTGCGCGGCTCCTACGCACTGTGTCTGATGTTCCGAGATTATCCGGGTGAGATTTATGTAGCCCGTAAGGATTCGCCCATGATCATCGGTGTCACTGACGGCGAGAGCTATGTTGCGTCAGATGTGCCCGCAATCCTGAAATATACCAGAAATGTCTATTTCATCGGCAATCTGGAAATGGCGCGCCTGACCCCCGGGACGGTTACCTTTTATGACCTGAACGGCGATACCGTGGAAAAAGAGCAGGTAGAGATCAAGTGGGATGCAGAAGCCGCTGAAAAGGATGGCTATGAGCACTTCATGATCAAGGAGATCCATGAACAGCCAAAGGCAGTCCGGGATACCCTGAATTCACTGCTGAAGGATGGCCATATCAGTCTGGAAAATGCCGGACTTACCGCGGAAGATCTGCAGAAGATCTCGCAGGTCCACATTGTAGCCTGTGGCTCGGCCTGGCATGTGGGAATGGCGGCACAGTACGTGATCGAGGATCTGGCGAAGGTGCCTGTCCGCGTGGAGCTGGCGTCCGAATTCCGCTACCGTAAGCCAATCCTGTCTAAGGATGGGCTGGTGATCATTATCTCCCAGTCCGGTGAGACGGCAGACAGTCTTGCTGCATTGCGTGAGGCAAAGAGCAGAGGCGTCCGCACCCTGGGAATCGTCAACGTGGTTGGCAGCTCCATCGCGCGTGAGGCGGACAATGTCCTTTATACCCTGGCCGGGCCGGAGATTGCTGTTGCGACCACCAAGGCTTACAGTGCACAGCTGATCGCTGCCTATGCCTTCGCCATTGCGCTGGGCGCGGCACGCGGCCTGATCGATGAGGCAGAGGAGCAGCGCCTCATTGCGGAGCTGGAGTCCATCCCGGAGAAGATTACCCGTGTGCTGGAGGATAAGGAACGTCTGCAGTGGTTTGCGGCGAAGTTCGTGAATGCGCAGGACATCTTCTTCATCGGCCGTGGTATCGACTATGCCATCTCGTTGGAGGGCAGCCTCAAGATGAAGGAAATTTCCTACATCCACTCGGAGGCCTATGCAGCCGGTGAACTGAAGCATGGTGCTATCAGTCTGATCGAGAACGGCACACTGGTCATCGGTGTGCTGACCCAGGAGGACCTGTACGAAAAGACCATCAGTAATATGGTAGAATGCAAATCACGCGGCGGATATCTGGCCGGAATCACATCCTATGGTCATTATGCCGTGGAGGATAATGCAGACTTTACCGTCTATATTCCCAAGGTAGACCAGCATTTTATCGGAAGCCTTGCAGTAATCCCACTGCAGCTTCTGGGATATTACATGAGTGTTGCGAGAGGCCTTGATGTGGATAAGCCCCGTAATCTCGCAAAAAGCGTTACAGTGGAGTGATCGAATATGAATATTTTAGTTACAGGCGGTGCCGGTTTTATCGGCTCGCATACAGTGATTGAGCTTCTGAACGCCGGGCATGGCGTTGTGGTTGTGGATAATCTGGTAAATTCCAGCGCAGAATCCCTGAAGCGGGTTGCGCAGATTACCGGGAAGGAAGTCCCCTTTGTGGAGTGCGACATCCGTGACCGTCAGAGCCTGAACCGGGTATTTGAACAGTATCAGTTTGATTGCTGCATCCATTTTGCGGGCCTGAAGGCAGTGGGTGAGTCTGTTTCCAAGCCCTGGGAGTATTACGATAACAACATCGGCGGGACCCTTGTTCTGGTGGATGTCATGCGTCAGCATGGCTGTACCAACATCATCTTCAGCTCCTCTGCTACGGTTTATGGCGACCCTGCGGAAATCCCCATCACAGAGAGCTGCCCCAAGGGGAAGTGCACCAATCCTTATGGTCAGACCAAATCCATGCTGGAGGAGATCCTTACGGACCTGCACACTGCGGACATCAAAAACGGCGTGGAAAAGCCCTGGAATGTGGTCCTGCTCCGCTATTTCAACCCCATTGGAGCGCATCCCTCCGGTCTGATCGGTGAAAATCCCAACGGCATTCCCAACAACCTGATGCCCTATATCACACAGGTGGCTGTTGGTCGTCTGGAGAAGCTGCATGTCTTTGGTAATGATTACAACACGCCGGATGGTACCGGTGTGCGTGACTATATCCATGTTGTGGATCTGGCAAAGGGCCACGTCAAGGCGCTGAAGGCAATCGAAGAAAATTGTGGTGTTGAAATCTTTAATCTGGGTACAGGCAAGGGCTACAGTGTCCTGGATATTGTCCATGGCTTTGAGGCGGCCAATGATCTGAAGATTCCCTATGTCATCGATCCCAGACGGCCCGGCGATATTGATGCCAACTATTCTGACCCGACCAAGGCCTGGGAGAAGTTGGGCTGGAAGGCAGAATACGGCATTGAGGAGATGTGCCGCGACAGCTGGAACTGGCAGAAGAACAATCCCAACGGCTTTGAGTAAGCGTATCAGAAATGTCGGCAGGCTTCCGGTCAGACTGGCTGCGCTGCTGCTGGCTTTCAGCCTGACGCTTTCCGGTACGGCAACGGCCTACGATAAAAGCGCACTTACGACCGGAGCGGGGATCGCGTCAGTCATGGACTGGATAGAGCGGGCCTCTGATCAGGCTACGGTGACAACCGCGTCACTGAATGTCCGCGTGCTGCCGGCGTCCGGTGCGAAGATTGCCGGGACCGTTACACTCGGGAAAAAGGTGCAGGTGGCATACCGCTACGGCAACTGGTATTTTATTCGCTATGGCAGCCTGAACGGCTGGGTCAGCGGTGAGTATCTCCTTGTTGGGCAGCCACAGGTGGATGTGGAAGAGCTTACGGAGTTTGCAAAGTCCCTGCTGGGCATTCCATACGTCTGGGGTGGAACCAGCACATCGGGCTTTGACTGCTCGGGCTTTACCTGCTACGTATTTGCACAGTTTGGAATCTATCTGGAACGGCTTGCTGATGATCAGTATGATCCTGAAGCTGCGGTCGCGGAGAAGGATCTGAAGGCTGGCGATCTGGTATTTTTCAGCAATTACTGTTCAATCAATAATATCACCCACGTTGGCATTTATCTGGGGGATGGAACCTTTATCCATGCTGCTAATGAGGGGATTTCCATTACTCAAATGGATAAGGCCTGGTATGCAGAACGTTATGTGGGTGCATGCCGTGTACTGCCTGAGCAGGAAGATTAGAATAAATAATTAGCATAGCGAAATAAGAGGGACTGTCTCATTTCCTGAGACAGTCCCCTACTCTTATGGTCAGGCCTTCTGAAAGCGGCTTATGCCTCCAGTATCAGTTTGCCTTTGTAGGTGTTACCGGGAATCGGAAGCAGAGGACGCCCATCCAGTGTGACAGTAAGGGCGCCTTCAGCGGCAACGACCGCCGCGTTTTCACCAAGCGTCAGGGAGGACAGCAGGTTCCTGCCGGTGACCTTCCAGACAGCATTGCCGGTCAGCACAACAGAAACGGGGTTTACGCCATTGTCAAAGGGGCGGTTTTCCACATGGCCAAGGTAATAATACTGCTCCTGCGTAAAGATGTTTTTGGGCCGGCCCTTCTCGTCAATGTGACGTGCGGTTGCGGCGGTAATGCTGCCGGTCAGGGTACAGCCATCGCCCAGCATGACATCCAGCAGCTCTCCCTGGCCACGCGCACCATCGCCAAAGTTCCGGTATCCTGTGGCGTTATAGAGGCTGCCTGCCAGTGTACAGTTGGTCATGGAGATGTGGACCGTTTCGCCGCTGCTCTGGCAGACCGACTGATAATCGATCCCCGGGAAGCCGGGATGCTCAAAGAATTCGTGATTGAAAATGGGCCCCATATGTGGCTCCAGCAGATTGCCTTCGTCATCATAAATATCCGGTGTAAAGAAGCCGCCAACTGCTTTGTCGTCATTGTCGATCATCTGCAGCAGGACACCGTCCTTCGGATGCAGCTCACTGTTGTCAATCTCAATCTCCATTCCGACGGAGCGGACCAGGATTGACGCATAATCTGTATTTACAACAGTGCCGTCAAGAACGGAGAGCTTTGTGTTGTTGTGGAACATGAAGCCCCAGCCGTCGGATTCGACAACGGTAGGACGGCCCTTTCCGGTAATGGGGGCAAAGTTTGGCTCCTCATGCCAGAAAGCATCCTTTACCTCCGCAAGATGACCATCCGGAGGCATAGGCTCCTTACGGCCGGTGGGAACCAGATATTTTTTCTTCGGCGTAATGGTGCCCTTTGAGGAAGCAAGCGTCACATGACCGCCGATTCCAATTACAGCATAGGTGCCGACTTTGAATTCAGTGCCCAGGATAAACTCGTCACAGCCACAGGCATAAACGCCATAGCCGGGACCATAACGGCGGACAAAGGGGTTGTCCAGCATGTTGCCCTCACCAAGAAGCTCCAGTGTGGAGTCAATGATGTAGAGGGCCATTTCATTGCCACCGTCTGTGGAGACGACGCCCCAGTCGTTGGCCTTGCAGTCGCAGTTTGAGATTACCATGGTAGAAAGCTCACCCATCAGGTTGGTACCGCGGGCGGAGCCGGTGATGCCAAGTACCCAGGGGGGTGCCACCATTTTGGTAAAACCGGCGGCATTCTGGTAGCCTGCATACAGCGTGCCGCCCATGCAGCGGTAGCTGGAATTCTGCAGCAGGACATCCGCACCGCCGTCACAGAATACGATGGGCTTGGCCACGCCACGGCTGTAGAGATCGCAGCCGTCAATGGTAACCTTTGCACCCTTATAGGCACAGATTACGGCGCCGTAGCCGTCAAAATCGCAGACATACTTGCCATCGGAGGCGGTATCTGCCTTCAGCGTGCAGTCCCTGATGGAAAATTCAGAATTTTCCACGATCACATGGTTAAAGTTCGCCGTGGTACTCCGGACCGTGACGCCCTCCATGCCGCTGTCTGTTATGCTGCCACCCACCAGCGCGGGGCGGACACTCATGTTTTCGGCAATAGCGCCGTCACGTACAACCAGTGCGGCGCGGTAGGGCTCACGGCCCCGGCCTGTAAAGTCCGAGGGGGAGACCTCAAAGGCGTCACTGAGGACCAGAACGGCGTCCTCACCATAGACGCTGGCATTGACCTCACGCTCTACGCCGTTTACCACCAGTGTGGCCAGTTTTTCACCAAAGGGAATCTGTCTTTCATTCATAGCTGTGCTCCTTCCTGCATTAAACAGACAGTTTGTTATCTGAATTATACGGCGAACAGGGGCAGCTTGTAAAGCTATTTTCTCGAATGTAAAAAAGAAGCAGCCTGTCAGACATGCGCGCTGACAGGCTGCTTGTGCTCAATAAATTTCTTCGTAATCCGGGTCCGGCTGATACTGGTCATCACCGCCATCTTCCTCGGGCGGTGTTTCCTCCTGCCACGGCTCCTCATCCTGCCAGGTGTCTTCGGGCTCTGGCTCTGGTTCCGGTTCGGGCTCCGGTTCCGGCGTTGGCGTGATCCCACTGTAGATGATCTTATCACGCCTGCTGTAGACACTGGTGCCGAGGGAACCCAGATCGGAGGGACTCTCACTCAGGACCAGATTGCCGTTTGCATCATAGATCGTACGTGAGATCTGGTAGGTGTAGCCGGTGTAGCCGGATACATCCTCGCCGGTTCCATCCCGGTAAATGGTGGTAAAGGTGTCAGAATCGACGCAGGTAGAGGAGATTTCAACGCGGTAATGGTTGACATCAGTTCCCATCAGATAAATCCAGCAGCGCCCGTCGGCCAGATAAGCATCGATCCGCAGGGGATATTCTGTGCTGTTGCGGAACTGAAAGTCAATCTGCCCCCAGTAAACTGTAGCATCCAGACCACCGGGAACATAGGTAACAAAGTACATGTGCGGTTCGCGCTGGACAATGGCCAGGTCAGCGTACATACAGCAGGTGTAAATCGTGGAGGCAACCTGACAGACGCCGCCGCCAAGCTGGTCTACGGAGTTTCCGGAGACATAGACAGTTGCTTCCCGGAAGCCACGCTCCGCGGTGCGTTCACCAACGGTTCCGTTAAAGGAGAATACTTCGCCGGGCTGCAGAACAGTGCCATCAATGGCCTCGCAGGCAAGACGGAGGTTTTCTGTACGGCCGGCGTTGCTGCCGTCGTAGGGGGAACCGTAGCAGGCCAGTGTGTCGAGGTAGAGCTCTGATTCATCGTAGACCGGGCTTGCAGTCTCGGAAGTGCCGGTCAGACTCTCAATAGTAACGGTCGGTGCGGTTTCTACGAAGGTAAAGGTCAGGATGGAACCGTAGTCGGCCTGGGAGAGCAACAGCTGCGCATCCTCCAGAGAGATTACAGGCTGCATGCCGGAGGTGCCGCCGGTGATCGCACCGGTTTCCGGGTCAAGTGCGGCATCAACGGCTTCGACAGTCATGCCACTATAGAGTGCGCTCAGGTCAATTCCATCCGGGGCAATCGTATCATATTCATAGGAGATTCCGGAGCTGCCGCCCGCCAGCAGAGCACTGGTAACCAGTTCGTAAAGACCGTCTACATCCAGACTGATGCCGGGGGTACCCACTGTGACGGTGATCACGCTTGAGGCACTGTCAACAATGGCAGAGGCAGCCACCGGGTTACAGCTGACAGAGGCAGCAACGGTTTCCAGCTCGGCACGGATGCCGTCAGTATCGGCGGAGGCCTGCGTGACGGAAATGTCAGTACGGGAATTCAGAGCGTTGTTGTAGGCCTGGTATAGCCCAAAGGCACTGACGGAGCCGGAACGCCCGACATTCCAGGCATCAGAAACAGCAGTATCAAGGTCTAGTGACAGGGAACCGGGAGCGGCGCTGAGCTCCAGCGTACGATCCGGCAGGGTTACGGTGACGGAAGCCGACTCCGTATTGGTGGTAACCCCGGCAAGCGCCTCCGTTGCCTGCTGACGCGTCATGCCGCCTACGTTAACATCCGCAATATAGACATTGGGCATGATCAGGTCATAATTTTCAAAGGGGCGGAGCCGTACGCTCATCCAGACGACCGCACTGCCTGCGGTCGCCAGCAATACCAGCAAAAGGCTGACAACCGGCACAACCCAGCTGCTCTGTTGTTTTTTCTTCGTGCTCCGTTTTTTATTCGTCTTTTTTCTGTGCTTACTGCGGCTTTGCTTCGCGGTGGCCTTCTGGGCGAGATTTGCCATGATCAGTTGCTCCTGTCTGTAAAGGGAAAATCCTTCCGGAATGGAAGGAGCTTTGTTGTTCAAATGAATGATGATATAAAAACAAGCTCCAAAGCATAAGCTTTGGAGCTTGGTACGGCTGAAGGGACTCGAACCCCCGACCTACTGATTCGTAGTCAGTCACTCTATCCAGCTGAGCTACAACCGCATTTCTTAGTGCCCAAATATAATAGCACAGGGGCATTAGAAATGCAAGCACTTTTTTTATGATTTTAAAAATTTTTACTGTGCAAAGAGGTCAGTTGGGCTGCTTCTTAAAGTTTCGCTCAATCCCGTTTTTAAAGAAGGATTTTTTGACCAGCCATTCATTCAGGTAGGTAATCTTACCGTCAACACTCTGAATCCCATAGGCTTCATAATCCTCCTCTACCTTTTCTACTGCCTTCGGAACAGTGCGGCCGTATTTGGCCAACTGATGGTAGGTGGGGTGCCAGGTGGGGAAGATGGTCAGCAGGATCGTTACGATCAGTACTGCCAGCGCAAAGGGCGCATACATGACAAGATCCTTGAAAACCTCATCCTCAAAATCTACAGGGGTTTCGCGGACATCGATCAGATAGTTGCAGAGCTCATCCGTATAGCCGGCGTTGTAGAGGTCATAGGCCATGTAGAGGGAGTATACGCCGATGGGGGCAAAGGTGACCCGCATGGTCTTCGCCTCAAGCAGATCCTGCTCTATGTCATAATCCATGGCAAGCAGAAAGGTCATACCTGCGTAGTCATAAAAGAACAGATGCTCGGTACAGTAATTTTCCCGGGGGATCACGTCACTGAGCTGGCTGCGGTCAGTAATACCGGTGTAAGCAATATAATTATCATCATAATAGATACCGGTATCCACCAGTGCAGCGGGATCGATCTCTATGCCAAAGCGGTAGCGTTTGCCCTCCTGGTAGACGTTGGCCTTGTAGAACATGCTGGTGCGCTGGCGATAGAGGGCCTGTTCACCGCCGTTTGCCTCAATATCCTCCATGACGTAGTCAAGGTCCAGCATATCCCGGGAGCAGAAAGCGGCAAGCTCTGTTTCATTTGGCGAACCGCGGTAGGCGAGATAGTTCATCAGGTAGTTTACACCACTGTTATGCAGCAGCATGAAGAGCAGGATCGCGGTCATGATCGCGGCTACGATCCAGAGATGGATCAGATTCTGCAGATACAGCTTGTAGACAAAGCCGCTCCGGCGGATGTGTACAGCGGTCTTTTTATATTTTCTGGCTCTGGGCATAAAACAGCACTCCTTTGACAGAATGGTTATTGAGAGTTCTAAAATTATTATACGAAGAAGCGCTATGATTTGCAAGCGTCTGTATGTGTGGATTTTGCGAACAGAGGCTCTGTGCAGGGACGGGACTTGCCGCACACTGTACAGGGTGTTATAATATGACCCGTGAATATTCCATAAAGAATCAGAAAGAGGTAGACGCAGATGGAACTGCTGGATATTTATGATTATAAAGGAGAAAGAACCGGGAAGGTCATTCAGCGCGGCACAAGGCTGCTCCCGGGTGAATACATGAAAACAGTACTGATCGTGATCTTCAACAGCGAGGGGAAAATGCTGATCCAGCGCAGGGTACCGGAAAAGGAGCATTGGGGCGGACTCTGGGATCTGTCCTGCTGCGGTGCTGTGATTGCCGGGGAAGAGCCACGGACAGCAGCCATGCGTGAGCTTAAGGAGGAGCTGGGCCTGACCGTAGACCTGACGCGGGAGCGTCCGGTCTTTGTAAACGCCTGGAAGGATGGAACCAACGATGCCTTTGTGATCCATATGGACCTGAATCCGTCAGAACTGACTCTGCAGAAGGAGGAGGTTGCGGAGGCACGCTTTGCCACAGAGGACGAAATCCTTGAGATGATCCGGCAGGAGACCTTTATCTCCTACAAACCGGCATGGGTATCGCTGCTGTTTGCCTGCAGGGTTACCACCGGTACCATCGATGATGCACCACGACCCTGACGGCCGGCCGTGGTAAGCTATACGGAATTATAAAATGAAAATCTGTGCATAAGTGTCAAATTTTAGTTTGAGGCCTTGACAATCGTGTACATATTGACGATAATATAGATGCGTACTGGGGCAGAGCTCCAGCTGTGGGCAACAGCCCAATCTCTTTTACGAAAGAAGGATTTTCCGTGAGTAAAATCAGCCCTGATGATTATCTTGTAAATTTAAGAGCAATCTATGTTCTTGATACCCTTGGTATTGCCGATAATTCCTATTTTGACGATCCCGAGACCAACCGTTCTGTCTATCGTGAGGAAGTCGAGGCAGATCTCGAATCCTATGAGATTACCTGCAAGCGCGCCTTTGGCTATGAGGCGCTGGCTACCCATAAGCTTCGCACCAGAGAGACCGAATTTATGCTCCGTGAGTTCACTGAGTATTTTGCAGATGTTGCCGATATGCCGGCAACTGAATTGGACGAAGAGGCACCCACCATGTATCTGAAGCTGACCTATGCAAGCGGTGCAGTGGTTACCTATCTGTGCAATTTTGAGCGTAAGTATCTGCCTAAGGGCTGGACACGTTTTGCAGCGGATATGAAGATGAAGTTTGACTTCTATAATACCCGAGGTGATCTGCTCAGCGACAAGCTGCTGCAGTACGGCGTCAGACCGGATGAATACATTTACTGCACTGTTTATGATAACAGCACAAAGAACCGCGGCTACTATATTACCGATGACGATTCCATCCGTATCGGTGACCGTGTTTCTATCCCCACAGATGACGGTGTCATCACCGGTAAGGTCTCTGCCGTTGAATATTATACTGCGGATAATGTTCCTGTCCCTGTGGATGCGGCTAAGAAGATCGTCAAGAGAATCAACCAGTAATTTACCTCTTATAATGTTTGGCCACATTGCAGAATCTGTTCTGCAATGTGGCCTTTTCATCGATCAAAAAGCATAAAGATGTTATTCATTGGTAGTTTAAGAGAGTGTGACTATTATGAAAAATTTAATCAAACGGCTGCTCAGCAGCGCCCTTGTTCTGGCCCTGTTACTGCAGCAGTTTCCTCCAAATGTGCTTGCGGTCAGTGATGATGTAGCGCTTCCGGTAAATGAAAGCGGCGAAACCGCCG
>R14__coassemble_68_pt1 | contig 83351 bp, 65 predicted proteins | sample R14__metabat2_high_PE_043 | metagenome-assembled genome bin R14
ACAGAGGCCGCCTGCGTAATATTTCAGGGGCTGCCTCAAATTTTGAGACAGCCCCGGATCATGTATAGGATTTCCCGTCGTGGTTCTGCTTACTGCAGGCTCAGGGTGATATTTCCGGTATACTTGCCGGGGATCACGGGCTCGGCCTCGCCGTTCACGGTCATGACCACCTGCTTGCCATCGGCGCCCACAAGGCTGGAGCCATCGATGATCTGCAGGCTGGACAGGTAACAGGTACCGGTGACAGTCCAGACTGTGCCGAAGTCCACCTTTACGATAACGCCGTTGTTGATGACCGGCGTCGGGGTATTGGTCAGCTGGCCCAGCTCGGTGAGGTTGGCCTTGGAAATCTTCTCACAGCTGTGCTTACCGGTTGCCGCGGAGATCACGCCGGCATACTGCACATTCTCCAGCATGACTGCCATGTTGATAGGATAGCAGGTACTGGGCTCGGAATGGAAGGCCGGCGGTACAAAGTCGCCGTCATCCTCGCCGGGAGGTGCCATAGGAGGCATTTCAGGCATATCGCCACCCTCGGGCGGCATCATGTCCATGGGCGGCATGGGGTTCGGGTTGTAGGAACCGACGCCCACAGCGTTGGTGGTCGCATTGTAAAGATCGCCCTTCAGTTCCATGTTCCGGAAGGTTACACGCAGGTCCGTGCACAGGTTGGCAGCGTCCTTGTTATACATGTAACCGTCGTGGAAATTGATCTTTGTAGTGTCGTGGTCCTCTACCTTTACAGGTACAGCAGTATCTACAACAACCTCCTTGGGACCGAGGCCCGGATCATCGCTCTCCATCAGCTGCAGCACAACGCCCTCAGCGCAGTTCAGCGTGGAATTCTCGACCAGAATCTCGGGGTAACAGCCCTTGACCAGGAAAGCAGCCTTCTTTGTGTTGAAGGTAGAATCCTTTACATGGAGCAGACCGCCCTGGTTCTGATGCCACATAACGCCGAAGCGAGCAGAGTCCACGGTACAGCCGAAGAAATCGGAGCTTGCGATCTCGTTCGCGATGACCTCTGCGTAATCCGGCACCTTGAAGCGGGTATCGAAGAAACGGTTGTAGCCGGCGCCGATGCAGTAGGAGCCATAGCCGCTGCCGCCGAAAATCTCGACATCGCAGTTCTTCGTGGTCAGGTGCAGCATATGTCTCCAGTAATGACTGGGATCAGAGGGACCATCAGTAGACAGCGCACCCCAGCGCTCCGCGCGAATGGTGGAGTTCTCATAGGTGACATCGGCGCTGTCAAGCACATTGGTGGCACGGTTGTTACCCAGAAGGCCCAGCACCCAGGGCACACAGATCATGCCCTTAATCGTCTTACCAAGCTCAGCCTGCTCTGCATCGCTGACGCCGTAGCAGGTAATGGTGGAATCCTTAACCAGCACCTTGGCGTTACCGGTTGCAAGTACAGCATTTCTGGTGAGGCCGTGGGTCTCAAGGTCCAGATTCTCGACAGTCAGTTTGGAATCCTTGCCAACGACAATGGCGCAGCCCTTGCCGTTGAAGTCATCGCCACCGGTGCCGCTTGCACGGAACTTCAGGTTTTTGATCGTATAGTCACAGTCATCAATGGCAATGGCGCCAAAGCCCTCACCCTCGGAGATGATCTCAGCATCAGACAGCTCGGTGGCGGTCACATTGCCCTTTACTGCGGCCAGAACGGAGCGGTTTTCCACGATGCCATTCCGGTCCACATAGACAGCGGCCTTCATCAGCTGCTTCGGGCCGGGCATTGCAGGACCGTTCTTCAGGGGATTTGCATAGGGCTCGACAAGCGTGATCACGGCATTGCTGTAGGTGCCGGGAACAAGGTCCTTCTGTACACCATCGGCAGTGAGCACTGCCAGCAGCTCCCCGGCGGTAATCCGGGCGTCCTCCGCAACGGTCAGGGTTTCAGCCGCAACGGACTCTGTCAGGGTCACGTTTCCTGCCAGGGTTAAAAGCTTTTCGGTTTTCATGATCGTTTCATCCTTTCTGGGATAAGGCCCCGGCCGGGCGGGCCGGGGCCTTCGGATCCATTTATGTCACAATTATCATACAATGATGCTACAGGTCTGTCAATCAGTTGCCACGTGCTTCGTAACGCTCGTAGGCTGCCTGCTTAATGGCAAGGACCTCCTGCAGACCGCAGTCGTTGAGCATCTGTACAAACTCATCATAGTCATCGATACTCATGGCGCCGGTAGCAAACTTCGGCAGATTCTCATCCAGTACAGTCTGGATATCAGTCTGATAGATTGCCAGCTCGGTGGACTCGTCCAACGTGTAGCTTGCAAAGGGTGGGAAGGTCATGCTGTCGTCATTATCACACCAGATATCCAGTGCGTTCTGCTGGAATTCAGTATAGGTATCGCGCTTGCGGTCCCAGTCAAGAACAGTGGGACCCCAGTCGACTACGTACTTAAACAGTGCAAAGTTCAGGCCTTCGGGATCATCCAGCACAGCAGAGGTAAAGTGCGGAACACCGGCATCGTCATACTCGAAGGAAACGCCTTCGATGCCATAGTTGGCAAGCAGTTCAACATCCTCGGTATACCAGTTATCCATCCACTGGACTGCCAGCTCCACATCCTCACAGGCGGAGCTGATGGTAAAGCCGTGGCCGTAGGTGGTCTGGCTGCCATCCTTGGGGGTATCGCCGGCATTCAGGACCGGCTTCCCGATGGCGGTATAGGCATAGTCGGGATCGGCCATCTGCTCGGCATAGGTATCCACCTGGTCGACATCCACATTGTAGATACCAACCTCGCCGTTCAAAATCTTGGTCATGGAGTCGTCCGGGGTATAGCCAGCGTAGGCGTCTACACTGTAAAGGCCCGCATCATACCACTTCTTTACAGTTTCGAGGTAGGGAACCGCCAGGTCCTCCTCAGCAAAAGCATTGACAACCTTTCCGTCACGGACAATGTAGCCATCGTCCACCTGCGGCCAGTAGCCAGAGGTAGGCACCGTTGAAAGAATGGATTCGGTCAAACCGTATTCCTTCGTAAAGGCAGACAGAACATCGTACCAGTCATCATAGGTCTCGGGGACCTCCAGACCGAGCTTGTCCAGCCAGTCCTGACGGATCAGGTTACCGCCATTGTTGAAGCTGTTGGTGTAATACTGCATGAATTCACCGATGTTGCCTTCATCAGTGTAGTTGGCCTTGGTAAATTCCGGATCACTTTCCATAAGAGCCATGTAATTGGGTGCAAGTGTTTCCATATAAGGAGCCAGATCGATCCAGGCATCATCGTCGATGGCCTTGGCGATGCCGCCATTATAAGAGCCGGCGCAGTTGAAGAAGATATCGGTATAATCCTGGGTTGCCATCATGAGCAGGAAGGTTTCCTCAAAGATGTTGGCACCGATAGTGGTAAAGTCAATATGTACATTTGTACGGTTCTCCAGCTCCGCAAAGAACTGGAAGTCGTTGGGCGAATCAAAGCCCAGCTCCACAAAGTGGGGGCTCCAGACATAGAACATGGTAAAGGTTGCGGTCTCCTCAAGTGGGAAAATGCTCTCTGCAGGCAGTGCTTCCGCTGCTGCAGACTGCTCCGTTGCTTCGGCTGCAGGTGCCTCTTCTGTGGCTGCAGAAGACGTGGCAGATGCTTCTGATGCTTCTGCCGCAGTGGAATTGCCACAGCCGGCAAACAGGCCCAGACAAAGTGCCATAACGCACAGCAGGGACAGCAAAGCTGTCAGTTTCGTCTTTTTCATTTGGGTACTTCCTTTCATGTAATTTCGCTTATTCCAAGCATTCATTATTATATAAAGTCCGAAAGGAAGTCACAATGCGGATATCAATGAATTTTCTATCAATTTCAACGAAATATCGCGATTTCTCCGTCAAATCGGTCATCCTGATAGTTGAAATTATTTTAATCGCATGGTATATTGCTGTCAGGAGGTGCGCTTATGACCCATAACGAGCTTTCACAGTGCTTTCACAAGCTGCTCCCTGATGAGCTGGTATCCCCATACGCGCTGGAACACTGGCATTGGCTGCCCACAGACGCGCCCGATACTCAGGACGCACGGATTGGGATTGGCAACTGCTTCCGTGTCAGTGCCTTCCGCTCACCGGTGGATACAAGGCCCCACCGTATGCAGGACGGACATTTTCAGCTGGTCACCTGCTGCTGCGGTGATCTGCGGATCCTGCTTGGTGGTACGGAGCTGCAGCTGCAGCCCGGTAGCATGCTGCTGATCTCGCCGAAGCAGCTGCGCAGCGCAAGGGCCTTCACCGACGCCGACACCGCTGTCATTCTCTCAATCCGTGAGGACCTGCTGCAGCAGAATATTCAGGAATTGCCCGCCATTAGCAGCTGGCTGGCTTCGCTGGAACAGCCCGGACATGTCGGCTGGCTACAGTTTCAGGTCAGTGAACAGAGTCCGGCCCTGTGGTACCTCAGGCAGCTATGCTGTGAACACTTCGACCCGGACCACAGAACCTATCTGGCAGTAACCCATTTGTTTCATCTTCTGCTGCTGAGTCTGGACCGGACCATAGACACCGAGGTCACAGGCTATCAGAAGGCCACCTCCCAGACAGTGGCTGCTGTTTGCCGCTATGTACGCACCAATTGCAATGATGTCACCCTGGAAAAGACTGCCCGCCGTTTTGGCTTTTCGCCAAACTACCTTTCCGCCCTGCTTAAGAAAAACACCGGTATGAGCTTTCAGGCACTAAAGCAGAGTGAATGTCTGCTTCGCGCCGAGCAGATCATGCAGGACAGCAGTCTCAGCATTGCGGAAGCCGCTGCCGCCGTGGGTATCCATAATCTGACTCATTTTTACCGGCTCTTCCAGAAAAAGCATGGCATGACCCCCTCTGCCTGGCGGAAGCAATTCGGCAGCAGCGTTCCGGATGATGACTGACTGCAGCCGGCTGCATACGCCTGCCACAAGCCTGTAATTCACATGGTGCAATCCTTCCGGTCCTGTGCTATAATAAAATGGTATCACTGTTCAAGGAAGCGTATCCATGTCATTTTTACTCATTGCGAATATCTTTTCGTTTTTCTCCGCCTGCTTTACCGTGGCCTCCTCCTGTACAAAGGACCCACACAGGACCTACTGGTATCAGGTCGGGCAGTGCTTTTTCTATGCCATTGCCGCCTATTTTTTCGGTGTGTATTCCACCATCGTCATGATGCTGATCAATGCCCTGCGAAACGGACTGGTTGCCGCGCAAAAATACACCACCCGCTGGATGGTAATTTGCAGTCTGTTCTCACTGGTGGTCGGCCTTCTGATCAACGGCAGCAGCATTCCGGGTTATCTTTCGGTGTTTATGACGGTCTACTACACCGTATCCAGCTTCTATCTGACCGGCGCAAAGGCTGTGAAGATCAACGTTGCCATCGACCTCTTCATGTGGTTCATCTATGACCTGATGGTCTTCGACGTACCATCCGGTACTGTGGATTTTGTCAGTGTGGTGCTTGCGCTGGTAACCCTCTTCCGGATCCGCCGTGATGAGGGACGAAGCAAAGCCGCGCAGAAAATCTGAGCTCTATAAACTAAGCAGGGAGCATCCCATAGCGCAGCCGCGCCGGAATGCTCCCTGCTTTATTCTGTATTGTGAAGCCTTTATATGCGGTATTGCCCACTTAAGCCGCTGTTACCGTTCCATGCGAAAGTCCGCCGAAACACTCTTTGAAATACTTTCGTGGATCCCCCTTGCATCAGCTGTGCCCAGAACTGTTTCCCTGTCACGCATGGCATGGGGATTGCTCTTCGGTATGCTGGGCCCACAGATACAGCCACCCTGGCAGGCCATGCCCTCGATAAAGTGCTGGGGCAGCCTGCCAGCCTTCAGCAGGAGCAGTGCCTTTTTACATTCCTCCGCGCCGTCAGCACGGCAGACCTCCGGCAGCTCCCCTTCCCCGGATTCCGTAAGGCTACGGCAGACCGCCGCAGTAACACCACCGGACCTTGCGAATCCCATGCCATATTTTGACCCCTGCTGGCAGACCTCCTCAGCCGGCTCCAATTCCACACCGCCGGCCCGAATGATGGACATGATCTCACTGTAGGTCAGGACGTAATCCGCATTTCCCTCCAGCTTCTGATCCAGAACCTCGGACTTTTTGGCGATGCAGGGGCCCACAAAGACCACGACCGCCTCCGGATCCTCGGCACGGATCATACGGGACATTGCGCACATGGGAGAAACAGTTTCCGACACTTTGGGCAACAGCTGTGGGAAGTGCAGACGTACCATGTTCACAAAGCCCGGGCAGCAGGAGGTCAGCTTCTGCTCTCCCCGCTTTTCGGCCTCCAGCCATTCGGCTGCTTCGGCAGCAGCTGTCAGGTCAGCCCCCAGTGACAGGTCATAGCAGCCGGCAAAGCCCAGCTTCTCCAGGGCGATCCGCCAGCTGTTTATGGTGATATCCGGGCCATACTGTCCGGCTGTGGCCGGCGCCATCATACAGTAGATCCTGCGTCCCGCCTTCAGTTCCCGGATCACATCCACAATGGCCGTTCTGGTGCCGATGGCCGCAAAGGGACAGCGGTGAATGCAACGCCCGCAGCGGATGCATTTTGTTTCGTCGATAACCGAGATACCATATTCATTGTAGGTAATGGCATTAACAGGGCAGGCATTTTTACAGGGCCGCACCAGATGCGCGATGGCATTATAGGGACAGGCCTCGGCGCATTTGCCACATTCCCTGCATTTCTGGGGATCAATATGGGAACGCAGGTGCCCGGCCTCGATGGCCCCAAATCGGCATGCCTGCAAGCAGGCCTTACCGAGGCAGTTCTGGCAGTTTTCGGTCACCGTATAGCTGGAGATGGGGCAGTCAGCACAGGCAGATTCGATCACCTGCATAACATTATCCGGTGCGTTTCCCGGCAGTGACTTTCCCTCTGCCAGGCGGACACGCTGACGGATGATCTCCCGCTCCTTATAGATACAGCAACGATACTGCGGCAGTGGCCCCGGGATGATGGTATAGGGAATTTCGTCACGCTGTTCCTCCAGCGTCCCCGCAAGGGCAAGCTTCGCCACCTCATAGAGTACCTGATGCTTCAGCTTGATCACACGCTCATCGGCATTGGTCATATCTCTCTCTCCTTACAGCTCGTATCATACGTATGATACCTTTAGATCATACCACTGTCAAGAGGTAACGTAAATTTTTGTCCACATCTGAGCTACAGATTTTGTCTGGGTGTCCTCCGAAAAGGCTTTCTGCAGTAGACAGACCGTCAGTTCCATGCTAAAATGACGGTGAACTATCAAAAAGGAGGTTTCTCCATGAAGTATGATGTTGTGATCATCGGCGCCGGCCCCGGCGGCATCTTTTCCGCCTACCAGCTGATGAAAAAAAGCCCTCAAACCCGTGTTGCAGTGTTCGAAGCCGGTAATCCGCTGGAAAAGCGGCACTGTCCCATAGACGGAAAAAAGATCAAAGCCTGCATCAAATGTCCCACCTGTGCCATTATGAACGGCTTTGGCGGCGCCGGTGCCTTTTCTGACGGCAAGTACAATATCACCAACGATTTTGGCGGCACGCTTTATGAATATATCGGCCGGGAGAAGGCAATGGAGCTGATGCGCTATGTGGATGACATCAATGTCAGCCACGGCGGGCAGGAAACCACGCTTTACTCCACCGCCGGCACCAAGTTCAAGAAGCTGTGCATGCAGAACCGCCTGACCCTGCTGGACGCCTCCGTACGCCATCTTGGTACCGATATCAACTATGTGGTACTGGAAAATCTTTTTGCCGAACTGAAGGACCATGTGGATTTCTATTTCCGCACGCCGGTAGAGCATATCGAGATCATTGACGGCGGATACCGGATCCTGACTGCAGACCAGAGCTACGACTGTACCTACTGCATTGTTTCAGCCGGACGCAGTGGCAGCAAATGGATGGAGACCGTCTGCCGTGAGCTGGATATCCCGACCCTTTCTAACCGCGTGGATCTGGGCGTACGGGTAGAGCTGCCCGCCGTGATCTTCTCCCATATCACCGATGAACTCTATGAGAGTAAGATCGTCTACCGGACGGAAAAATATGAGGACAATGTCCGCACCTTCTGCATGAATCCCCGGGGCATTGTTGTTAACGAGAACACCAACGGCATTGTAACCGTCAATGGCCACAGCTTTGAGGATGAAAGCCGCAAAACCGAAAATACCAATTTCGCGTTGCTGGTGGCGAAGCACTTTTCCGAGCCCTTTAAGGACAGCAATGGCTACGGTGAGAGCATTGTCCGCCTTTCGAACATGCTGGGCGGCGGCGCCATTGTCCAGCGCTTCGGTGATCTGGCCCGTGGACGCAGAAGCACACCGGCGCGCATCCGCGAATCCACCGTCACACCTACCCTGGCAGCTACTCCGGGTGACCTGAGCCTGGTCCTGCCCAAGCGTATCCTGGACGGCATCATTGAAATGATCTATGCCCTTGACAAGATTGCGCCCGGTACCGCCAATGACGACACTCTGCTCTATGGCGTAGAAGTCAAGTTCTATAACATGGAGGTTGCACTTGACAGCAATCTGGAAACCTGCCATAAGGGCCTTTATGTCATCGGTGATGGCAGTGGCGTCACCCACTCCCTGAGCCATGCCTCTGCCAGTGGCGTTTATGTCGCAGACCTGATCGCGGAAAAGCGCGAAAACGCAGTGCAGAATTAAGCACAGACGGACTGCCCCAGGCAGGGCAGTCCGATCATTTTACAGATATTCCAAGCAGAAGCCGGAGCCCGCAGGCTCCGGACTCTTTATAAGCTTCAGACTTCCGGCTCGCCCACCAGCAGCAGAAGAATCTGCTGAATAACCTGCGGGTTACCCTTACCACCTGTGGCCTTCATCATACGCCCTACCAGCGCATGGAAGGCGTTGCGGTTTCCACCGCGGTAATCAGCTACAATGCCGGCATTCTTTGCCACGATCTCCTCCGCAATGGGGCGCAGCACAATGGGGTCGCTGATCTGCTGCAGGCCCTGCTTCGCAATGAGTTCGCGAGGCTCGCAGTCTTCTTTTACCAGTTGAGCCACGACCTTCTTAGCAGTGGCATTGTTGATCTCTCCACCACCGAGCATGTCCGCCACCACGGCAATATGTGCAGGTTCAACCGGGATTTCATGCTCCTCCGGCACCAGTCTGGCCAGCTCTCCTGCCACCAGATTCGCACAGAGGGCAGGATAGGCGCAATCGGCCACAGCTGCTTCGAAATAATCGGCGATTTCCTTCCGGGTGACCAGGTTCTCGGCGATCAGGGATCCCAGCCCATAGCGTTGCTGGTAGTTTGCCTTTCTGGCATCCGGAAGCACAGGGATCCGGGCAGACAACTCGTTAAACTTCTCTTCACTGATGACAATGGGAATGAGATCCGGGTCCGGGAAATAGCGGTAGTCATCCGCATTCTCCTTGCTGCGCATGGAGCTAGTCTTTCCGGTGTTCATATCGAAGCGGCGTGTCTCCTGTATAACCTCGCCACCGCTTTCCAGCACGTTGACCTGGCGGGCATATTCATATTCAATGGCCCTGACTACGCTTTGGAAGGAGTTCAGGTTTTTCATCTCCGTACGGGTACCCAGCTTCTCACTGCCCTTCTTGCGGATGGACAGATTGACGTCACAGCGCAGGCTGCCTTCATTCATACGGCAATCGGAGACACCGGTATAGAGGATGATGGCTCGGAGCTTCTGCAGGTAGGCCTTTGCCTCCTCCGCCGAGCGAATATCCGGTTCAGAGACGATCTCGATCAGTGGTACACCACAGCGGTTCATATCGATCAGGGTTCCGCGGCCCTCAACATGGGTCAGCTTGCCGGCGTCCTCCTCGATGTGGATACGGGTAATACCAATGCGCTTTTTGCCTGTTTCTGTCTCAATCTCCAGCCAGCCGTTTGCGCAGAGCGGCAGGTCATACTGGGAAATCTGGTAGGCCTTGGGCAGGTCCGGATAGAAGTAATTTTTGCGGTCCTGCTTGGAATAGCGTGCGATGGTGCAGTTTGTGGCAAGACCTGCCATCACTGCAAAATCTACCACCTGCCGGTTCAGAACAGGCAGTGCGCCGGGCATACCGGTACAAACGGGGCAGCAGTGGGTGTTTGGTGGCGCACCGAAGGTTGTCGGGCAGCTGCAAAAAATCTTCGTGGCGGTCTTCAGCTCCACATGGACCTCCAGACCGATGACCATTTCATAGCCATTGAGCATTTTAAAGCCTGCCATCTTATTCTGCCTCCTTTCCCAGTTCAAGCTCCAGTGTATGGCCCACGGTGTAGAGCATGGGCTCGGAGTAGGGTTTGCCAATGATCTGCATACCAATGGGCAGGCCCTGGGAATCCACACCCACGGGCATGGACAGTGCCGGAACTCCGGCAATATTGATGGGCACCGTATAGATATCCCCCAGATACATCTCCATTGGATTTTCTGTCTTTTCTCCCAGCTTATAGGCTGTGGTTGGTGCCACCGGCGCCAGGATCGCGTCATACTGCGTAAAAATCTGATCAAAGGAACGCTTCAACAGGGTGCGGACCTGCAGCGCCTTTTTATAATAGGCATCGTAATAGCCGGCCGAAAGTACAAAGGAGCCCAGCATGATGCGGCGTTTTACCTCGCTGCCAAAGCCCTGAGTTCGGGTTTCCCGGTAGAGGTCATGGATGTCCTTTACCTTTTCCGCCCGGAAGCCGTAGCGGACACCGTCAAAGCGTGCCAGATTAGAGGAGGCCTCTGCAGAGGAAATGACATAGTAGGCAGGCAGAGCGTAATCCAGCTGCTGCATACTGACCTCATCCACCTGAGCCCCCAGGGTCTCCAGCCTGTGGGCCGTAGCGCGGATCGCTGCTGCGATCTCCGGGTTCAGCGCCTCGGAGAAATATTCCTTCGGCAAGGCAAAGCGCATTCCCTTTACACCGCCCTCAATCCCCTGAAGCAGGTCCAGATCCCGGTTCGGCAGAGAGGTTGCGTCCCTTTCGTCATGTCCCATGAGCTGCTGCAGCACCAGAGCATTATCCCGGACGGTTCTGGTCAGGGGCCCGATCTGGTCCAGCGAGGATGCAAAGGCAATGAGACCATAGCGTGAAACCAGGCCATAGGTGGGCTTCATTCCTACCACGCCACAGAAGGCCGCGGGCTGGCGAATCGAGCCGCCGGTATCGGAACCCAGTGCAAAGGCTGCCTCCCCGGCTGCCACTGCTGCAGCGGAGCCACCGGAGCTGCCACCAGGCACACGGGTCAGGTCCCTGGGGTTGCGGGTTACATGATAGTAGGAATTCTCTGTAGAGGACCCCATGGCAAATTCGTCCATGTTGAGCTTACCCAGCATAACGACAGACTGGGCATTCAGCTTCTCCATAACGGTCGCATCATAGGGTGGCACAAAATTTTCAAGCATTCTGGAGGCACAGGTTGTGGTGATACCTTTGGTACAGATGTTATCCTTGATGCCACAGGGCACACCCGCCAGCACAGGCAGCTGTTCGCCCCTGGCACGACACTCGTCTACTGCCGTAGCAGTCTCAAGCGCCGTCTCTGCCGTTAGCGACAGGTAGGCTCCGACCGTCTCTTCCCCGGCGGCGATCTGCGCCAGATAGGCCTCTGTTGCTTCACGTGCTGACAGCTGACCGGAGGCAAGCTCCTGCGTCAGTTCCTGTAATGACAGTTCAGTAATCTTCATATCCGGCACCTCCTTATTCTACCACCTGGGGCACGAAGACACAGCCGTCTTCCTTTGCCGGAGCGTTCTCCAGCAGCAGGTCCCGCTCCACCGGCGGGCAGACTACATCCTCACGCCAGACATTCTGCATGGGGGCAATATGGGCCATGGGCTCAACGTCTGTGGTATCAATTTTTTCCAGCCGTCCGGCAAAGGCAACCATCTCACGCAGGCCCCCCAGCAGCTTCTGCTGCTCTCCTGCCGGGATATTAAGCATGGAAAGATCCGCGATGTGCTGAAGGTCGATGCCATCCTCTGATGTCTGCCCCACCTTTGTGCTGCGGACCGGTCCCCCCTCTGTACGGCGGCCGATCCCCAGAATCTCCAGCTGCTCCTCGTCCACCACATTGGGCGCATCCGTCAGCGGACAGGAGGCATCCTTCAGCTTCGGAAAGGCTATGACCTCGCGCAGAGAGGGTGCCTCACAGAGCTGCATGACCAAGCGGTCAAGGCCGAAGGCAAAGCCGGCATGGGGCGGTGTGCCGTAACGGAAAGCATTGACCATAAATCCGAAGCGGGCATCGATCTGCTCCTGCGTAAAGCCAAGCGCCTCAAACATTATCGTCTGGACCTGCCGGTCATGGATCCTGACAGAGCCGGAACCCAGCTCAATGCCGTTCAGGACCACATCGTAGGCCTGGGCACGTACCCGTCCCGGGTCTGTTTTCAAATAGGGGATGTCCTCAGGATATGGCATAGTGAAGGGATGATGGGTTGCCACCCAGCGCTCCTCTTCCTCAGAATATTCGAACTCCGGGAAATCGGTGACGAAGAGGATGTTCCACTCCTTCCGGCGCAGGTCCAGCATGTCTGCCAGCTTTCCACGGAGACCACCCAGCACCTTGCGCACTGTGTTCAGCTTATCCGCGGAGAAGAGTATAAAATCACCGGGCGCTGCATCCATGGCATCCAGCAGAGCGTTCATCTGTGCCTCTGTGAAATACTTGGTCAGGATGGAGTATATCTCGCCGCTGGTCCGCCATGCGATCCAGGCCATACCCTTAGCCCCCAGCTGCAGGGCCTCGGCAGTCAGCTCCTCAATTTCTGTTCGGGTAAAGTCCGCACGGCCCCGGACATTGATGGCCCGAACTACACCGCCCTTTTTCAGGGCATTTTTGAAAACTGAGAAGCTGCAGTCCTTTACGGTTTCCGTCAGGTCCACAATGGGCAGACCAAAGCGCAGGTCCGGCTTGTCGGAGCCATATCGGTCCATGCACTCGGTCCAGGTAATCCGTGGGAAGGGCTGATCGAACTCCACACCCATAAGCTCCCTGAACATATAGCGGAACATATCCTCCAGATGCCTGAGAACATCCTCCTGCTCTACAAAGCTCATCTCCATGTCCACCTGGGTAAACTCCGGCTGGCGGTCAGCGCGCAGGTCCTCGTCACGGAAGCAGCGTGCCACCTGGTAATAGCGGTCAATGCCGCCTACCATCAGCAGCTGCTTGAAAATCTGTGGGGACTGCGGCAGTGCGTAGAACATACCGTTGTGTACCCGGGAGGGCACCAGATAGTCGCGGGCACCCTCCGGTGTAGATTTGGTCAGCATTGGAGTTTCAACGCTTAAAAAGCCGTGGGCGTCCAGATAGTCCTCCGCGCATTTCTGGACTCTGTGGCGGAAGCGCAGACGATTGAACATCTCCGGACGGCGAAGGTCCAGATACCGGTATTTCAGGCGCAGGGCCTCGTTATTGGTGCCATCCACCAGGTCGAAGGGAAGCGGGTCAGACTCGGAGATGATCTCCAGCTGTAATGCCCGCAGCTCCACCGTACCTGTAGCGATCTTGGGGTTGACGGTCTCTTCATCACGCTTGCGGATATAACCCCGTACAGCGATCACTGTCTCGTTTTTCAGTCTGTCGGCAGCAGAGAACTGATCTGCCGGCAGATTGCGGGCATCAAAGACCACCTGCAGAAGGCCTTCACGGTCACGCAGGTCGATAAAGACGACACCGCCCATATCACGCTTTGTCTGGACCCAGCCGGAGGCAACCTCCTCACGGCCGATCGCGTCTTCACGCAGGGCCCCGCAGTAAATTGTGCGTTTCAGCATTTTTCTTTCCTCCCATTTCCGTTTTGGGAAATAAAAAAGCCCTCCGTCCTGCCGCGTCTGCGACATGGGACGAAAGGCGATTCTTCCGTGGTACCACCCATATGAATTCTTGCGAATCCGCTCAGTGCGATTAAGCATCAGCTGTAACGCGCTGACCGCGGCGCACCCTACTTGCATTTGCCTCCATTGGCGGCGTTCGGGCTGCAGCTCCGGGATGTTTTTCGTTCCGGCCGCACACCGGCTTCACAGCAACGCCGGCTCTCTGCAGTGCGGTTGACGGACTTACTTCTTCCCATCATAGCCTTTGGGTATTTATGCGTATTATAGCGTTTCCGGATCGCATGGTCAAGGCGCTGTTTGCACGAAATCATTTACCACCCTGCATTTCTGCTGTGGATATTTTATACTGTAATCTTTAAATACTGGACACCAGGTAATTTTTTCGGTATTTTCAGCCACGGTTCTGCATTTTATATTATCAAATATTGCATATGTAAAGCAGCGCTCTGATTGCCGGCGTAGCAGTTTTCCCTCCTCTTATTGTGATTTTTGAAAAAAAACACAATAAGCCTTGACTCCGCCCCCGGGGCATAGATTAGAATAAGCTTGAGGTGAAACGCTATGAAGAAAAAAGATGTAATGGCCGCCACCGGCTGCAGTGAAAAAATGCTGCGCTATTATGAAGACCACGCGCTGATCCATCCGCATACCAGCCGGTCCAACGGCAGGACCAGCCATGATTACAGTGAATCCGACATTCAGGACCTGCAGGATGTCATGGCCCTCCGACAGGCAATGTTCACCGTAGACGAGATCCGCCGTATACAGGAGCGGCCCGCTTCTATTCCGGAAACGGTTGCTGCATATCATACCCGCATCAGTGGCTTTCAGAAGGAGCTGGAGCCCCTGCTGGCACTCAATGCCACCGAGGCCGGGAGCTGGAAGGAGCTGAGCAGTCAGGTCCGTGACCTGACCGTCTCCCCTGCCTACAGTCCCACCCCTCATTTCCGGCAGTTTGATCCGGAACCTGAAGCCGATGAGATCGGCCGCCCCTCCCGCTGGCGGAAGTGTCTTGTGATCGCGCTTCCTGTTACCTGCTTTCTGGTGCTCCTGTTTATCACCCTGGGCCTTGCGTCGGCAAATCGCCGGCAGGGACTTGAAGACTTCTGTACAGTTTCGGCTCAGGCCGGGGCCCTTCTGGACGGATATACAGATGCCACCCCTGCGGCCCTGCAGGAGCAGCTTTCTGAGTTTGGTGACGGAGCCTGCCTTGCGGTTTACAGTCAGGATGGTAGCAGGCTTTATGACAGTGTGCCCTGCTTCCGCCTGACCCTGAATGAGCAGCGTTATCTCGCAGTCCTGGGAGATACGGAATCACTGGAATTGTCGTGGACCTTAGACGCGCTTTCCTCCGATACTCTTCTGGATCAGTCCGGGACCGCCAGTATCCTGATCGCCGGCCAGGCAGAGGACGGCTGGTTTTATCCCACACATATCGCTGACAAAACTGTTGCATATAATTCAGACTCCGGTCTATTTGAAGAATGGAACTGGCTATTGAGCGGAAACAATGCCGACGATGCAGAAGAAGCAGTGATCTCCGGCGTCAGCTATGGAGCTGACGCGGATGTGCGGGAAGCCAGAGACCAGCTTCTTAAGGAGTATGGAGCAACGCCCGGCTTCTCCATCCGGGGTGGCCTGCTGAAAACCACGCTTTTTTCCACTGCCAGTGTGTTGGTGGGCGGTGAGCCCTGCCTGCTGGTTTACTACAATCAGCTTACTCCACTGTCGGCAGCCTTCTCTGACTACGGGATCTTTTTCCTGCTGATCTTCTTTGTTTCCCTGATCTGCGCCGCTCTGCTGGGCCGTTCGGCCGCGGATGCCAGGAAAGCAAGACAGCGAGTCGCCCAGGCCGCAAGCACCAGCAAGGATATTGATTTTGCCATCTATAACTCGGTCGCAACAGGTCAGGTATCCTCCAAGGGCACCCGGGCACAGGAGGTTGGAATCGACATGAACAACAATCAGAAGCTGGCTACCCTGAATTTGCTACGGCATTTGGATGACGACTGATCGAGGTAACCTGTTTTCCGAAGCTTTTGCTGTGACCACTGTGCCCTTACGGTGGTCACAGTATTTTTGCCACCTGCCCTGCTTTGTGAAAAGCTCTTTTCAGCCGAAAAAATGCGTGCTACAATAAGAGTACGATCAGAGAATGGCGGTAGAAAACAATGCTTGAATCAGAATATCTTCGGGGTGCGATCAGTGAACTGAACACCCAGCTCTATCAGCTCAGTGAACGGAAGGCACAGCTGCTGGCACAGGCTGCAGGGGAGCCTGACTCTGCCCACTGTAAATCCGGCTCCTATGCCGCCTACCTGAGCATGATGGCAAAAAAACGTGACCCCGTTACAGGGGCACGGGTCGTCTATCAGGGAGAGCCGGGCGCCTACAGCGAAATGGCAGCAAGGAATTTTTTCGGTCCTGAGGTCAGTGCCCGTGGACTCTACCAGTTTGCAGACACCTTTCTGGCCCTGAGCCGCGGTGAGGCCGATTACGCAGTCCTCCCAATTGAGAACACCTCCACCGGTGCCATCCGGCAGGTTTATGATCTTTTAGAGCAGTACCATTATTTTTTTGTAGGCGAGACCACAGTTGCAGTCAGGCACGCCCTGATGGCCCTGCCTGGTGTAAAGGAAAGCGAGATTACAACAGTCTTCTCTCATGAGCAGGGTCTCTTCCAGTGTGACAGGTTTCTTTCCGGACATTCTGAATGGAAAACCGTTGCACAGGCAGACACGGCCGGCAGCGCAAAGCTGGTTGCAGAGCTGGGAGACCCACACTGTGCCGCTATCTGCTCTACCCGTGCGGCCGAGCTCTATGGACTGGAGATCCTTCGCGAGGAGATCAATGCCAACAGCGCCAACACTACTCGCTTTGTAGTCGTCTCTCCCCTCCCTGAGCTAAGGCTCGGAAGGAATAAGGTCTGCATCTCCCTGACAACCGCCCACAATTCCGGTGCCCTTCACAATGTGCTGACGGTATTTGCCGTCCACAGGATCAATCTGGTCCGTCTGGAGTCCCGTCCCATTCCCGAGCACAACTGGGAATATATGTTCTTTATCGAATTCACCGGTGATTTGGAATCGGCGGAGATAGACGCTGTGATCCATGAGATTTCCCTGCTGGCCGGTGACCTGCGGGTTCTTGGAAATTTTCATTCAGATATGTAGCCGACACGAAACCGATACATAGAAAATGGCTGCCTCAAAGAGGCAGCCATTTCTGTTTTTCCCGTCAGCAGAGCTGCCTCAGGGAGTTGTTTCTTCAAGGGTATAGGTGACATCCCCGTCGTAAAGCTCCGAGAATGTCACGCCCGGGACATTACTGCAGATCACAGCGTTCTTCATGTAGACGGTACCAATCCCCTGCTCTGCCAGAGCAGAAAGACTTTCGACATCAAGGCTGTCAGCCATATAGACCGGGTATAACTGCAGGGCAAGGGCACTGCAGTCCCCATCTGCCGAGACACCAAGCAGGGTCGCTGACGCCTGATGGCAGAGACCGTCCTCCATGCTTACATAAGGCGTGATGATGGTTCCATCCGTATAGACATAGTAACGGCTGTTGTCCTTCTCTGCAAGAGGAAAGTCGTGCAGAGTTACCGTAGCCGCGGCAGAGGTCAGGGCAGCCTGCGCTGCCTGATAGACAATGCCCTCGATCCGGTCATAGAGATTCACCGAATAGCCGAAGCTGCCGCCATCCAGGCAACGGGAATAGCCGTCGTAGCTGGAAAGCGTGCCCCAGGTATAGCCCCCGGCAATGAGGCTGTTGGCAATGTAATCGATGATAAAGGCATTTTCCAGCCGATAGAGGTCCACATAGGCATTCAAACCGGTGGCCTCCGCATAGGCCAGATAGTCCTCTGACACGTTCAGACAGACCTGGTTATCCCCCAGAAGCTCCAGCTGTACCGCTTCCGGGTCTGAGGCAAAGGCCAGCACCTTTTCGAAATCTGCCGCGGTGGCATCGTCATAACGCGGATCAAAGCGCTTCGCATCTGTGTCATTTTCACAGCTGCAGAGATTTTCAAGGGTGGTGTAGACAGGTCCCAGATACTGGAGCCGGCAGCCCGCTTCCTCCAGCTCGCTGAGAGCTGCATAGAGTACCGGGTCTACTGTAAGGACAGTATTCGGGCTGTGGTTGATGGTATAAAGATTTACTACGCCCTCAATCTCTTCGTCAATCGTAAACAGCTGATAGGCTTTGATACAGCAATCCGTATAAAGAGAAGAGATTTTTCTGTTCTCGGGACCCGCAGAGGCTCCGCTGGCCCCGAGATTATAGGTCAGGGTAAATTCATTGCTACAGTTCACATAGGAGTTGGAGCTGACAGTGATCTCCTGCCAGCCGGAGCTTTTGCCCACCAGCTTTGAAAAACTGACAGCAATCGTCGTAACGCCCAGGCACAGGAAGAGCACTGCCAGAATGATCTTCAGGGCCAGATGTTCCTCGCCCAGTTCCACCCGTGTGACCTTAGGTCCGCCCTGCGGTCTGGAGTTTCTGTCACTTGTATAGCGGTTCATACTAGACTACAGCCAGGATCAGCAACAGGATCAGCAGGATGATCAGCAGCGCAATGACCACAAATCCGGCGATCGCGCCTTTTTTGCATGCCTTATAGTTTCGTATGTAGTTATGCTTCCGGAAGATCACTGCCCCGATCAGGCCCAGAATCGGCAGGAAGAAGGACAGCAGCATATAGAGGAAGCTGCCGGTATCCCTTGCAGGCGGAACGGAAATCTCATCTGCCCGGAGCTCTGTAGGCGCCGCCTTTTCACGACTGCCCTCCGGGGCATCGGGATCCGCAATGGTGATGGATTTGACAGGCTCACCCTTTTCACGGATAGCCTTATACTCCTCGATCTCCTTCTTATTGCCATAGACCCAGTGATCGTGGCCGATGTTGACAAACTCCGGCTGGTCCTCACTGTAATCGTGGATGGAGGGATCATAGGTGTAGAGGATTTTATTCTTCTCCAGCTTGGGATCCGGAATCGGGATTGCAGACAGGAGCGAATGTGTGTAGGGATGCAGGGGAAAATCAAAGAGCTCCTCTGCCGCTGCAACCTCCACAATACGGCCCTTATAAATGACACCGATGCGGTCGGAAATAAAGCGGACAACGGAAAGGTCATGGGCGATAAAGAGATAGGTGACGCCCTTCTCCCGCTGAAACTTCTTCATAAGGTTCAGAACCTGTGCACGGATGGAGACATCCAGCGCAGAAATCGGTTCGTCCGCCACGACCAGCTCAGGCTCCATGACCATGGCACGGGCAATACCGATACGCTGGCGCTGGCCGCCGGAAAATTCGTGGGGATAACGGGTCAGATGCTCGGGCAGCAGACCGACCTCTTCGATCATATGCTCGACCTTCTCCACACGCTCGGCCTCATTTTCGTAGAGTTTGAAGTTGGTCAGGCCCTCAGAGATGATGTAATCGACGGTGGCACGCTCGTTCAGGGACGCAGCGGGATCCTGGAAGACCATCTGGACATTCCGGATCACCTCGCGGTCCAGAGACTTGGATATCTTGCCGGAGATGGGAACACCCTTGTAGTCGATCTCGCCGGCCGAGAGCTCATTGACACGGATCACGGCACGACCGATCGTGGTCTTACCGGAACCGGATTCACCTACCAGGGAGAAGGTCTCACCCTTGTAGATATCAAAGGAGGCATTCTGAACGGCTTTCACCGCAGAATCTCCCTTACCAAAAGTAATATCGATGTTTTTAATGGAGAGCAGGATTTCTCTGCCCTGCTCATCCAGCGGACCGTGCTCCGGGAAATGAGATGCACGGTTTACATTTTTTTCTTCTGCCATGAATCTCACTCCTTAAATGTTAAATGCGGCACAGAGCTTCTCGTGGATGTTCTGAATGCCCTCGGGTTTTTCCACCTTGGGCGCATCCGGATGCAGAAGCCAGGTCTTGGCGGAATGGGTGGGTGTAATGGGGATCATAGGAGGCTCTGCCAGCGTATCAATCTTCAGGCAGTAGGGATTACGGGGTGCAAAGGGATCACCCACGATTTCATTGTAGAGAGACGGCGGTGTACCTGTGATGGAGTAAAGCTCCGTATTTCGCTGTGCCAGCTGAGGCAGGGAGGAAAGCAGAGCCCAGGTGTATGGGTGGCGGGGATCATAGAAGACCTCGTCCACATTGCCGACCTCCACGATCTGACCGGCATACATGACTGCCACACGGTCAGCCACATTCGCAACCACACCAAGATCATGTGTGATAAAGACGGTGGTATAGCCGAATTCCTTCTGCAGGTCCTTAATAAGCTGCAGGATCTGGGCCTGAATGGTAACATCCAGTGCCGTGGTAGGCTCGTCGCAGATCAGGATCTTGGGCTGGCAGGAAAGGGCGATCGCGATGACGATACGCTGGCGCATACCGCCGGAGTACTGGAAGGGATAATCATCGTAGCGGTTCTGGGCATTGGGAATACCGACCTTGGCCATCAGCTGGATGGCACGGGTGCGGGCCTCTGCCTCGGAGCAGCCCTGATGCTTGATGATGATGGAGGATATCTGCTTGCCGATGGTAATGATGGGGTTCAGCGAGGTCATAGGATCCTGGAAGACCGTGGCAATCTTACAGCCACGGATATGAGTCCAGTCCTGATTGAACTTGACATTGGCAAGATTCAGCACGCAGCGACCGTGAATCTCATCTGCTGTCTCATCCAGATAGGCCACACGGAAGACAACGCCGTCAAAGACAGCACTGCGGGTATGGTCATCATCGAGATCAACACCCATACGCATAGCTTCGGTGAGAGCAGCCACCAGCTTTTTTTCCAACCGGTTGGCGGTGGTCACGGGATATCGGCCGCAGGAAAGGTAAATCTCCTTGGCGAGAACCAGATTCCGCGCATCCATCGCAGCCGTGATGGGCTGGCAGATTTCCTGTGCATGCTGTGCCTTCAGGGCGGTCACCTTCTGCTGATAATCCGCCTTCAGGGCGGCATCCGCTTCCGCATTGGCCTTTGCTGCCTTTTCTGCCTGTGCGCGTTCCTGCTCCAGCGCCTTGCGCTGGGCCTGCAGCTGCTTCAGCTCTGCCTTGGCAGTACGGATCTTATCCTTTTCCAGCTTGGGGTCATAGGTCTGGCGCTTATTATAGAGGTTGTTGTAGCGGTCCTTCAGCTCCTGCTGGCGGGTGTCAAAGTCGTCCGCCTGTTCGGCAGTCATGGAGCCTCTGCGTTTTTCAGCAGACTCCAGCTCCTGCAGCTGCTGCCAGGTCTTTCCGCCGGCCTCCAGCTTTGATGCTTCATTTAGCTGCTTATGCAGGCGTTCAATGATATCCCGGGACTTTTTATCCAGAGGCAGTTTGAAGTCTGCCAGCTCGTCATCCTCAAAGATAATCGTGCCGTCGCTGATAAAGCCGTTGGAATCCAGCATGCCGGCAAAGGTCTTGGTAAAAACGGACTTACCGGAGCCGGACTCACCGACAATGGCAATACATTCGTTTTCGTAGATATCCAGAGAGATGCCCCGGATAGCGGTGAGAATACGTCCGCGGACACGGAACTTCACCTTGAGGTCCTTGATGGACAATAAAACTTTTTTATCTTCCATGGCGCACCTCACATATGTGTTTTGGGATCGGATGCGTCGCCCAGATTCTGGCCGACCACATAAAGGACAATGGCAATGATAGATGCAACCGCAACAGGGCTCCAGAATTCAAAGCCCCAGCCGGGTGTGACCATGGCGCTTTCTGCCACGTTGATCATCTTACCAAGGGACATGTCAGACATACCCAGACCGATGTAGCTCAGGAAGACCTCGTAGCTGATGTAGGAGGGAACCTCGCTGGCCAGCAGGGTCATGATCACGGAGATCATAAAGGGCAGGATGTTCTTCATGGCGATCTTCATAGTAGAGGTTCCCAGGCAGCGGGATGCCATGTTGTATTCGCGGTCTCGGATGATGATGACCTGCGTGCGGATAAAGTATGCAACACCCAGCCAGCCGATCACCGTCAGGGCAAAGACCATAGTGGTGAAGCTTGCAGAGAACAGGCGGACCAGAATGGCAATGAGCAGAATGTAGGGTACATTGCCAACGATGTTGTAGATTTCCAGCATGATGACATCCACCTTTTTGGAAAAGCCCCAGACGGCACCAACAATGACACCGATGGTCATGTTGATGGCCGCGCAGACCACAGCCAGGGAGATGGAGATCCGGGAGCCATACCAGACAGCATCCCAGGTGGACTCACCGGAGGCACCGGCACCAAGGATCCAGTGGATATTGTAGCCGTGGGTTTTCATGGCTGCCAGAGGTCCAAGATGCTTGGCCGCTGAATTCATCAGATTGCCGTACTTATCGTAATCCACAAAGGCGGGATAAAGGTAAGCCATCAGCAGGATGACACCCAGCAGGGACAGCATGAAGATGTTGATCTTCTTACGGAAGAAGACACGGAAAACGGACTGCCAGTAGGAATAACGCGGGGCAGTGATCTTCTCGGATTCCAGTTCACTGTGATCAACCCGGGAGAAGAGCTCTTCCTTGGACAGGCCCAGCTTTTCAAGATCAAATTCTTTCTTATCCATACTCTGTCACCTGGCTTTCGTGTCAAAGGAAATACGGGGATCCACCAGCGCCATGGCACAGTCGCCCAGGGCCAGCGCCACCACGGACAGGACCGCATAGAAGAGGACCATGCCCACAATGACCGTATTATCGTACTTGTTAATGGCTTCGATCAGCATTCTGCCGGCACCGGGAACGGAATAGACACGCTCTGTGATCATGGCACCGGTCATGGCGTAGATCACATCTGCCGGGATACTGTGGACCAGAGGAATGATGGCGTTCTTCATGATGTGCTTATTGAAGATCTCGCCCTCACTGAGGCCCCCGGACCTGGCGAACTTGACATAGTCGGAGTTCATCTGGTCGATCATGTAGCGGCGCATCCACTTCATGAGGCCGGCGATGGAGGTGGCCGCCAGAGAAGCAATGGGCAGGATATACATAAGCTTTGTGGTACGGTCCAGATCGAAGGTTGTCGGCAGACCAAGCTTACCGCCGATGGCCTTGAAGATAAAGATGTAGCTGAGGGACGGAACAGCCATGATGAAGACAACATAGGCTGTGCCCAGCTTATCTACCAGCTTATCCTTCTTTCTTGCCATGAGGATACCAACTGGCAGACCGATCAGGTAAGCCAGTATGATCTCGATGATACCGATGACAAAGGAGTAGCCCATTCTGGACTTGCCACCGCGGACCAGCTGGACCACAGTGTAATCATCGTCATAGCGGGTCTCATAGACCAGGCTGGATTCCCGGGAGCCCTGCGAGTAGGTTGCAGTGTGGAGGTCGTCAGCACTGCTCTCCGTCAGGCCCGTGGGATAGGTGATCACGCTGTTGACATAGGAGCCCTGTGCCTGGGTCATGGTTGTGAAAACGTCCACACCTGCATTGACCGCATAGGACATACCAAGGTTCAGCGTCAGGAGGTTCTGATGGAAATAGGGGAACCGGTTATCAAAATAGATCAGATATTTGTGGGTAGTACCGTTACCGATGACCGCAGGGCTGAACTTCTCCCCGCCGTAAACCGGATCATAGAGGGTAAAGGTCAGGCCGGGCTCGCCTTCCACCGTATCAATATCGTGAATGTTATCCACATCCAGCAGATTGGTGAAATAGCTCAGCATGCGCTTCATAACGGGAATGTTGCGGTAGGCAAAGAGGATGGCCCGGCCACCGTCTGCCACCTTACCGCTGCGGATCACCGCATCATAGCGGCGAACCTGATAGCCCTGGGATTCGTAATACTGTGTGAACTGCGCAATATAGCGGGCAGTCTCTTCTGAATCCTTATCTGCGGTGGAACCGACGGAGGATACGGCACTGTATTCCTCTTCGCTGAGCTCGCCGTTCTTAATGAGCTCCTGCAGATAATCGCTGTAGGGGACATAGTCCACATAGCCGTAGGTCTCCCATGTGGCATAGGTATAGGAGATACGGTTATTATTGCTCTGATGGGTATAGGTAGAGTCGTTGGCGAAGATCAGGTTCCGATCCAGCATGGAGTAGATCATAACCATGACAATGCCCACAACAATGACAACCGACACCGCACCGTGCAGCAGTCGTTTGAGTAAATATTTTGTCATAAATCAACCACTCTCTACAAATAGGGAAAGGGGCAGCAGCGCAAGCGCCGCTGCCCCGGTCAGTTGTTCCACATAGGCCCGATTGGGCACACAGGGTATCCTCAGATCACAGGATCAATAGATACCAAGGCTCATGGTGCAGTAGCCGGCATAGTCGGGCAGGAAGGTTGCCAGCATGGAGCAGGGATCACCATAGTCAGGAGACCAGCCGGTCATGTCACCAATATCAAAGTTCATTTCGGCACCGGAGTAGCAGTAATACTCTGCATAGTACCATTCGTTGACATCGGAGCAGGTAACAATGTTGACCACAACACAGTTGTTGGTGGCAGCTTCCACAGACTGCTTATAGACGTTTGCACGGTTGATGTAAACCTCAGCGCCGTCCCATACAGGGTAGTCAAGCACAATGGGGTTCTCAGCAGAGACCTCATAGCCCTGCTCGGCCAGATCAGCAATTGCCAGTTCCATCTCGGCAGCTGCAGCCTCGGGGTTGTAGTAGCCATCGTAGCCGGTGGAGCCGCCCAGGCCATCGTTTGCATCGGGGTTCCAGGCCATGATGGGATAGCCGTCAGCATCCAGCTGAGCCTGTACGATCTCACCATAGTAGGTGCCGGCGGGGAAGGTGGTAGCAGTGCCATTCACATCCACAGTGGTGTCCGCGTCCAGCTGGACAAAATCACCGGTGGTATAGGAATTGATCAGGTTGTTGGGAGCCAGCTCCGCGCCACGGACCTGCTCATTGTAGGTCAGGCGGTCAAAGCCGTAGGCCATAGCCAGACGGAAATGCTGGTTGTTGACTGCCGCATAGGCAGCGTCAACCTGCTCCTGGGTCTTGGTGGAGGCCAGTGCGGTGCCATCGTTGAAGTTTGCGAAGGTGCCGCGGTTCAGGTTCAGGTAGGTCAGGTATGCGGTAGCATCGGTAGCGGAGACATGCGCATACTTATCATAGTTGCCGTCTTCCTTGGCAATCTCGATGATGGAGGTGGTAAGACCGCAGGAATCGGTAACACCACTCAGGCAGTCGTTATAGCTCTTAGTGGGATCGGAACCATCATTGTAGAGCCAGGTCAGTTCCTTGATGGTAACGTTATCGGCATTCCAGTACTTTTCGTTAGCCTTGAAATAGATGGAGTTCTCGGCAGTTGCAGAGGTGATCAGATAGGGACCGCAGTAAGCAATATGGTCGGGATCTGTGCCATAGGTGCAATCCTCGTTGTAGTCAGCACCAAAGCCGCCGCCCAGGCTCTCGTAGTAGGAGGTGCACAGGGGGGAGAAGGTGGTGTAGGTCAGCATGGACAGGAAATAGGGGCATTCAGCCTCAAGGGTGTATTCCAGCGTGTAATCATCCACAGCCTTGACGCCGACCTGGCTGAAATCAGCCAGCTCACCGCTGTAGTATTCGGTAGCACCGACAATGCCGCAACCATCAACAGTCCAGAGGTCCTCAATACCGGAGCCCATATCAAACAGGTGCTGGGCAGCAGAGACAAAGTCCTGTGCGGTAAGCTCAGCAATCTCACGGCCCTGGGAGTCAACCCACATAACGCCCTCACGCAGATGGAAGGTGTAGGTCAGGCCATCGTCGGAGACCTCATAGCTCTCAGCCAGTGCAGGCTGCAGAACATTCTCACAGTCATACATCATCAGGTTGTCAAAGGTATTGCACAGAGGCTCATAAAGAGTTGCGTTCCACTCAGCGAAGACATCCCAGGACTGGGGGTCATCGGTATAGGCCATGTTGAAGGTATCCTTCAGGGTGTAGCCGTGCTCTTCCATATAGGCCTTTGCAGCCTCATAGTATTCGCCGGTGCCCTGCAGCTCGCCGTAGAGCTCACGCATAGCAGCGTAGTCTTCAGCAGTAACAAGCTCTTCCGCAACCAGAAGCGTCTCATAACGGTCAGCATCGCCACCCCACTTAACGCCGGAAACAGTGTTGGCACCAATGCGGGAGATCACAGCACCACCGCCCTGGCTGGTGTTGGGGACCATAACGCCGGACTCCAGGAGCTTGGCCTCAGCCAGAGCCATCAGGGCGTACCGCTCGTTGTTCTCGGTACATGCGGAAGCAGTCTGGTAAGCAGCATAGAACTCACCAAGTGCCGCCTCATACAGCTCTGCAGAAACTGCGTCATAGTCTTCAGCGGAACGGACGCCCACGAGTCCGGAAGCAGCATCAGCTGTTTCGGCAGCAGAAGAAGCAGCCTCAGCAGAAGCAACCTCAACTTCTGGCTCCGCATTTCCTCCTCCGCAGGCTGCCATGCTCAGAAGCATAGCAACAGCCAGCAGGAGGCAAAGAAGTTTTTTCATTTTGGTTTCCTCCTTAATTATGTTTCACCCTGCACGCAGGGAACATTTACGTTCACAAGGCGTCTGACCCTGTAGTGCCGGCGCAGCACCAGTAGCCATCGACAAATTGTGAATTATTTGTTAATTGTAAGCCATTTCATCAGAAGTGTCAATCCATATGGGATAATTCCCCGGTGAAATTTTTATGAAATCTATCCAGATTTTTAACAACATGCCACTATTTGCATAATATTTTTCACAAATCGCAGGTTTGGGATGAAAATAATCTGATCTATGCTGTCTTTTTCGCACAGTTCAGGCCTTTATGGCCCAGCGAAGCTTGGTGGATCTGGCACGGGGATTGTCGATGCATTCCTGCTTTGAAGGAAGGGTCACATTCCGTGCCACCTCACTGTAGACTCCCTCCCGGGCATACTGCTTGAAGGACTGCTTCACAAAGCGGTCCTCTCCGGAGTGGAAGGTCAGGATCACAACACGACCGCCGGGCTTCAGCGCCTCCGGAAGCTTTTCCAGCAGCGTATAGAGCGCCTCATACTCATGGTTGACCTCAATGCGCAGAGCCTGAAATACCCGGGCGCAGGATTTCTTCACAGCATCCTTAAATTCCTTTTTGGAAATTCCACGGTCGGAAAGTGCCGCTTCAATGGCCCTCCGCAGCTGAAGGGTCGTCTCCACCGGGGTTCCGGCGGTCTCCAGAGCCTTTATTGCATGTGCGATCTCGTGGGCATAGGGTTCGTCGGCATTTTCCAGCAGAATGCCGATCAGTTCGTCCTCCTCCAGCTTCCGGAGACGCTCTGCCGCGGTCTCGCCCCGAGTCGGGTCCATACGCAGGTCCAGAGGCCCCTCCGCCTTATAGGTGAAGCCACGTTCCGGATTGTCGATCTGCATGGAGGAGACACCCAGGTCCGCCAGCACGAAGTCAAATTTTCCGTATTTTTCGGCCACGCGGTCGATGTTCTCGAAATTGGTCAGCTCCACAGACAGCAGTTCCTCGCCGTAGCCCAGGTCCTGCAGGCGCTTTTTTGATTTCTGCGATTCGATGGGATCCACATCCAGTGACACAAGATGGCCCTGCCCCTGCAGCTGCTCCAGCATTTTCTGACTGTGGCCACCGTAGCCAAAGGTACAATCCAGTCCCTGCTGACCGGGCCGGATCTGCAGAAAGTCCAGTACCTCCTGCACCATGATAGAGATATGGGTACCTGCGGGCGTATTTCCTTTGGCCTTAATATGCTGTGCCATGTCGGCGTATTTTTCCGGCTGCAGCTCCTTGTATTTCTCGTCAAAGCGTCTGGGGTATTTGCCGGCATAGTGTTTGCGGCGCTTATGGGGCTGTGTCCCCTCCCCGGTCTGTGTAACGGGACGGGTCAGCTTCTGGTCCTGATCATTTGCCATGGTCGTCTCTCAGCTCCGTGCGGCAGCCATCAGGCGCTCGATCTCGTCCGGGTCGCTGGGGATCGTGCTGCTTAAAACCTCGCAGCCGTCCTCCGTGATCAGAAGGTCGTCCTCAATTCGGATGCCGATGCCCTCTTCATCAATGTAAAGTCCGGGTTCGTCGCTGATGATCCACCCAGCCTGCAGTGAAACCTCCCTGCGGGATACATCGTGTGGATCGATGCCGATGGAGTGACTGACGCTGTGGGGATAATAGGTCCGGACCTCCTCCGGGGAATCGATCATGCCAAGCTCCATAAGGCCCTCTGACAGGACCCGCTCTGTCACTTCCTCCAGTTCGCCAAAGGTCACGCCCGGAGCCGCTGTCTCTGCCACGGCACGATTGGCCTTCAGCACAATGTCATAAAGCTCCCGCTGACGCTGCGTATAGCGGCCGCCGATGGGATAGGTGCGGCTGATGTCACTGCAGTAGTTACCGTATTTTGCGCCCAGATCAAAGAGGATCAGTTCCCCGTCATTGAGGCGGGCGTTGTTGGCATCGTAGTGCATGCTGCAGGCATTGCTGCCGCCGGCCGCAATGGTAGGGAAGGCCAGGTCCCGCGCACCCTCGTAGTGACAGGTGCCCTCAAAAATCGCCTGGATCTGATATTCCATCATACCTGGCTCCAGCGTGCGGAGCACATTGTCAAGGCCCTTCGCTGTGATTCCAATGGCCTGGCGGACTGCCTCCACCTCATCCTTATCCTTGGTCTCGCGGATCAGGCCGCAAAGCCTGTGCAGATCCGCAATCCGGACAGCAGGATAGTGTGTTGCGAATTCGGCCGCCTTTTCGGCATTCCAGGTTGGAAGATCCTCCACCTCGCAGCGGAAGACATCAAAATAGGCTGTATCGATGGCAAAACGGCCCATAAGCAGGCCGAGCACACTGTTAAAATCCGAGGTGTATTCCACATTCTCTATACCGGTCAGCGCCTGTACCTCCTTCCGGCGGGGCATACGACCGGTCCATCGCTCGGTAGTCTCGTTCACAGGGTCAATAAACATATACTGATCCCTGTGCTCCCCTGCCTTCACCAGCAGGAGGATCTGTCCCTGACGGGCACTGCCGGTCAGATAGTAGAAGAAGCTGTTCACGGCAAAGGGCAGGTATTCATCCTCGTTGGCAAGGGTCGGGCGGCCTGCCCAGACCACAGCAATGCTGTTGTTCTCCATGCTGTCAAGCAGCTTTTCGCGATGTTCGATCACTGACATATACTTCATCCTTTCAGCTTCATTGGTTGGGTCAGTCCCAGAGACCCGGGAGTTCCGGGATTTGGGCGAGTTCGGTGACAATATAGTCCGGCTTCAGAGGCAGTTCTGCAGGCAGGCTGCCCCGGCAATACCAGAGGGTCCGCATGCCGGCGCCAATACCGCCGGCCATATCGGAGGTCATGGAGTCACCGATCATCAGGCATTCCTCCGGGCGGATGGGCTCTGACCGGCCCTCGTTCAGCTCCCGGAAGGCAGCATCAAAAAAGGCCTGTGCGGGTTTGGATACGCCCAGCCGTTCAGAGGTAAAGTGGTAGCGGAAGAGCGGCTCCAGCCCGGCAATGGCCAGTCGCCCTGTCTGCTGGACATGGGGCCCGTTGCTGGCAGAGCAGAGGATGCTCCGGCTGCTGAGGAAGCGCACCAGTGCCTCCGCCCCCTCCTCGGGGATGGCGCTGCGGTTCAGGGCAGCCCGGAAATAGCGTTCAAAGGTCGGGCCGTCATAGCTGAGGCCCAGTGCCTCAAAAATAATGTTCCAGCGGACCTTCTGCAGCTCCTCAAAGGTCAGGGTTCCCTGCTCGATCCGCTGCCAGAGCTTGTGGTTCTCGCGGGTAAAGACATCATACATTTCCTCTTCAAAGGTGCAGATGCCAAGCTCCGTAAAGCCCTGCCGCATGGTCTCGCGGACATAGGCGTCAAAGTTCAGTATGGTATTATCAATATCCAGAAAAACAGCCTTGGGGCAGCTCATAGGGTTCATCCTCCAGCGCATAATATCCGTTATTATAGCACAATCACAGCAAATATGTGAAAAAACCACAAATATTGCACCGTTTTCGGTTTTTTCTTCTGTCAGTCGTCAGCAGGGAAAGCTGTTGATTTTTATGTTTGTATACGCTAATATTATCTTGTATGTAACAAGTGTTTATGTTCAGCCGACACCTGTCCACGTTACAGGGGACGCTGATCCCATAATCCCGACAGAAAGAGGTAACTTTTATGGCACTGGATTTAACCAAATACGGCATCACCGGTACGACCGAGATTGTGTACAACCCCTCCTACGAGTACCTGTTTGATGCTGAAACCGCCCCCGGGCTGGAGGGCTATGACATCGGTACCGTCACCGAGCTGGATGCTGTCAACGTCATGACCGGTGTTTACACCGGCCGCTCCCCTAATGACAAGTTCATCGTCATGGACGAGAACTCTGAGAACACCGTGTGGTGGACCAGCCCCGAATACAAGAACGACAACCATCCCGCCAGCCAGGAGGCCTGGGCCGCGGTCAAGGAGATTGCGCAGAAGGAGCTCTCCAATAAGCAGCTCTATGTTGTCGATGCCTTCTGCGGCGCCAACCCCGACACCCGTATGGCCGTCCGCTTCATTATGGAGGTGGCATGGCAGGCACACTTTGTCAAAAACATGTTCATTCAGCCCACCGCTGAGGAGCTTGCTTCCTTCGAACCCGACTTTGTCGTCTACAATGCCTCCAAGGCAAAGGTTGAAAACTACAAGGAGCTGGGTCTCAATTCCGAGACTGCCGTCGTCTTCAACATCACCAGCCGTGAGCAGGTCATCATCAACACCTGGTACGGTGGTGAAATGAAGAAGGGCATGTTCTCCATGATGAACTATTACCTGCCCCTGCGTGGTATCGCTTCCATGCACTGCTCCGCCAACACCGATATGAACGGTGAGAACACCGCCATCTTCTTCGGTCTGTCCGGCACCGGTAAGACCACACTCTCCACCGACCCCAAGCGTCTGCTGATCGGCGACGATGAGCACGGCTGGGACGACAACGGCGTCTTTAACTTTGAGGGTGGCTGCTACGCCAAGGTCATCAACCTGGACAAGGAGTCCGAGCCCGACATCTACAACGCGATCCGCCGCAATGCCCTGCTGGAGAATGTCACGGTGGATGCCGAGGGCAAAATTGATTTTGCTGATAAGTCCGTCACTGAGAACACCCGTGTCTCCTACCCCATCAACCACATCCAGAATATCGTGCGTCCTGTATCCTCCGCACCCGCAGCCAAGAATGTCATCTTCCTGTCTGCTGACGCCTTTGGTGTTCTGCCTCCTGTCTCCGTGCTGACCCCCGAGCAGACCCAGTATTACTTCCTCTCCGGCTTCACCGCAAAGCTGGCCGGCACCGAGCGTGGCATCACCGAGCCTACCCCAACCTTCTCCGCCTGCTTCGGTCAGGCCTTCCTGGAGCTGCATCCCACCAAGTATGCTGAGGAGCTGGTCAAGAAGATGCAGATGAGCGGCGCCAAGGCCTACCTGGTCAACACCGGTTGGAACGGTACCGGCAAGCGTATCTCCATCAAGGATACCCGTGGCATCATCGACGCGATTCTGAACGGCGATATCCTGAACGCACCCACTAAGACCATCCCCTACTTCAACTTTGAAGTGCCCACTGCCCTGCCCGGCGTTGACCCCGCCATTCTCGACCCCCGCGACACCTATGCCGATGCCGCCCAGTGGGAGGAGAAGGCAAAGGATCTGGCCTCCCGCTTCACAAAGAACTTCGCCAAGTACGAAACCAACGAAGCAGGCCGTGCTCTTGTCTCTGCAGGCCCTCAGCTTTAATCCCCTCAGCAACGCAGCAGCGCCAATCCCAAACGGGATTGGCGCTGTTTTTTTGTAATTCCATTCCGGAGCCCCCATGGACGGATGGACAACATCGGTCTACTTCCGGAGCCGGGCCTGTGCCGTTAAGAAGCCTGTCGTTGCCACTGTGGGCGGAGGGCTGTTCTTTCCGCCTGCTCTGTGCTATAATAGTCCTACTTTAGAATGGGAGGAACCACTATGGTATTGTTTTTGACCAGCAGCCCCACAGGGCCTCTGGATGGCAGCCGGCCGGTGGACGGCCTTGATACAATGAACCGCTTCCGCGAGAATCTTGCCAAATACTGGCCGGGCCCGGCAGCCTGTCTGATCATCTCCGCCTCGCCGGATGCCTTCAGTCAGAATGACGGCATGACGGATTTCTTCCGGGATGCCTTCCGGAGGTCCGGCTTTGCGGTGGCACGCTTTGACCTTATGGACCGGCGCTATTCCTTCACCGCGGAGGAAATCCAGAGCTATGACGTTATCATTTTGGGCGGCGGCCATGTGCCCACCCAGAATGAGTATTTCCACAGCATCGGCCTGCGGGAGGCCATGGAAGGCTTTGACGGCATTGTCATGGGCATCAGTGCCGGCACCATGAACAGCGCCGAGACTGTCTATGTGGAGCCGGAGGAGCCCGGCGAGGCCACCGATCCCCATTTCCGTCGCTATCTGCACGGCCTTGGTCTCACAGAGACAAAGGTCATTCCACATTTTCAGATGGTACGAGATCAGTTTTTTGACGGCATCAGCTTCGCAGATGCCAACTACGGCTACAGCATAAAGACGCCCATGCTGGCCCTGACCGACGGTGCCTATCTGCTGATCGCGGATGGCGAAGAGACCGTTTGGGGTGAGGCCTGGTGGATTTCGAACGGCGAGCCCCGCCTGGTCTGCAGCACGGATGAAACCCTGCCCATGACAGCACTGCGTTAAAGCCACGCAACAGCTTACCGACACGAATACAAATCGTAATTCCCGCACGCGGAAAGGTGCGTAAAGGCGCGTAAAGGCGCGTAAAGAATAAACAGAAGCAAGCTGAAAAAAACGCGGTTCCTGCCCACCCGGGGGCTTGGAACCGCGTTCTTGTTTTATGATTGTATGAGTTTCAATTTTCCCGGCTTTTACCGGGTTCGGGGATGCCTCTCTTACAGGAGATGGGCACGGAGCTCATCCCCGCTGAGGGGGCTCAGATAAGCGGGTGCGATGTCAAAGACAGTCTTGCAGCCGGTAACGCCCTCCGCAGCCAGGCGACCGATTGCACGGGCATAGGCCAGCAGCACAGAGGTAGTGAACTCAGGGTTGGAGTCCAGCTTCAGGCTGAACTCGATTACGTGGTCATTCTCCTTGTTCCAGCCGGTAACACCGGTACGGAAGACAAAGCCGCCGTGGGGAATGCCGCTGTGGTCACGCTGCAGCTCTTCCTCCGTGATGAAGTGGACGGTGGTGTCGTACTCATCGAAATAGTTGGGCATGGTCTTGATATCATGCTCGATCTGGGCCAGGTCAGCGCCCTCCTCGGGCACCACAAAGCACTCACGGGTATGCTTCTGGCGGGTAGTCAGTTCAGGATTCTCACCGGCACGGACGGCATCCAGTGCAGACTGTACGGGAATGGTATACTGCTTACCGTTCTTAACGCCCTTCACACGGCGAATGGCATCGGAGTGGCCCTGGCTGACGCCCTTGCCCCAGAAGGTGTAATCGTGGCCCTCGGGCAGGATGCAGTTGGAGTAGAGGCGGATCAGAGAGAACATACCGGGATCCCAGCCGCAGGAGATCAGTGCCACATGGCCGGATTCCTTTGCAGCTGCGTCAACATTTGCAAAATGGGTGGGGATATTCGCGTGGGTATCAAAGCTGTCGATGACGTTGAAGTACTTCGCGTACTCGGGGGTCTGGACAGGCAGGTCGGTGGCGGAGCCGCCGCAGATGACCAGAACATCGATCTCGTCCCTGTGGGCGAGGACATCATTCACGCTGTATACGGGTACGCCTTCGGTCTGAATTTTTACGGTTGCGGGGTCACGTCTGGTGAATACAGCCTTCAGCTCAAGGTCCGCGTTCTGACGGACAGCACACTCAATGCCGCGGCCCAGGTTGCCGTAGCCTAAAATACCAAGTCTCATGGGGAATTCCTCCTGTGTTTCAGATTCAAATACAATATTCATTCCGTTTTTCGGACAGATTCACTGTATTATTATACAGTTTAAGGGCTGCGGAAAAGAATGTCAATTCATGGTTTTCCCGAAATTACAGCAGGCGGACCCCCCGGATTTCCGCAATTTTACATAGAAAGCAAAGGCACTCAGTTGTCCGCACGGCTGTAGCCGTTTTTCATATTACGGCTGGCGGCCAGAAGCACCCGGTTCAGAGTGTTGGTAGTCTGCTCCCGGGCCATGCGGCAGAGGGCCTCGTTGGCCTCAGAGATCAGGCTGAAGTCGCCGGACTCGATCATCTTGCGGTCATATTCCAGCATGATCCGCCGCCCCTTTGTGGGTACCGCCTCCTGATAGCGCTCCACATCCTGTATGCAGTCGCCGTAGTTGGCATCCGCCAGAGCACCGATCAGCCGGGTGGCCCAGTAGAGGTTATCCGTTGAAACATCGCTTTCTACGCTGGAGACATATTTGGGCATCTTATCCACATTTGTATAAAGGGGCAGGGCTGCGCTGAAGGCCATGGAGGCAAAGCAGAGCCACTCGACACCCTTCAGCTCCTCCGGCACCCCACTGCGGATCTGGCAGATGGAGGTAACGCCGGTGCGGCTGATGCCGATGGGCCGGTAGATGCCCCGGTAACCGGTATCGTGCTTCATATAGGGGTTATATTCCGTCCCCTGATAGTAGGAGGACAGCACAGTCTTGACGTCCTCCACGGTAACCTTGTGGTCAGGGACCAGAGACCAGGGGATATTATCGCTCTCGGGGCCATACTCAGCATTGGGCCCGTCCCAGGTGTGGGATTCCGGGCAGAAGTAGCGGCCCATATACCAGGCGCGGGGGGTATTGTAGATGTGGTCCATCTCCCGGCGGGAGCCAAAACACCAGCGAGGGTTAAAGCTTCCGTCCTGATTCAGGTCAAGCTGATTGTCACTTATGAATTCTCTCAGGTCAGCAGAGCAGAGATTGGCCTCCCCCGCCCCAAAGGCATCATCAAAGTCAAAGGCATCCATAGCAAACTGATTGGGTGCCAGGACTACCCGGTCATCCGGCACACGACGTGCGATCCAGTGATGGCCACCGATGGTCTCCAGCCACCAGACCTCGTTTTCATCGTTAAAGGCAATGCCATTGCTTTCGTAGGTGCCGTACTGCTCCAGCAAAGCACCCAGACGGGTCACGCCCTCCCGGGCGGAATGGATATAGGGCAGGACCAGCACCACAATATCCTCCTCACCGATCCCACCCGGCACCTCCTTCTCACCACGTTTTTTGGGCTTCTGCAGCTCCACCAGCGGATCAGCTGCCAGCACTCTGGGGTTGGTAGTAATGGTCTCTGTAGCGGTCATGCCCACGTTTGCGGCATTGATGCCGGTAGCCGCCCAGATGCCCTGGTGCGGGTCTACACTGGGGCAGGAGGTATAGCGCATTGGGTTATCCGGCAGGTCTACCACTACATGGGAGATGACACTTTTATACTGCTTCGGCTGGTCCTTAGGGTTGACCACCACCAGCTTTTTTACGTCAAAGAAGCCGTCATCGGTACGGGCGATCATAGTTGAGTTATCATTGCTGGCCTTTTTGCCGACCAGAACTGTTGTACAGGGCATAAGAATTTCTCCTTTTCACCGTAAAATATTGATCTATGGATGGTCCCGGGCAGCCGGGGCTTTCGCTTCCCGCCTATCATACACCAAAGCGGGCAAGCCTGCAAGCAGTCAGCCAAAATGGCGCAAAACCCCGCACCGAATGGATCGGCGCGGGGAGGCTTATATGCATAAGTCTTCAGGCATTGACCGAAGAAGCACTTGCAGTCTGAGGATCACTTTTTCTCCGCAATGCCGTGACGGTTGGCAAAGCCGGTAAGGATCAGGGTCAGGGCGCCATCACCGGTGACATTGCAGGCAGTGCCGAAGCTGTCCTGCAGGGCGAAGATGGCCAGGATCAGTGCTGTGCCGGTGGCGTCAAAGCCAAGGACGGAGGTCACGATGCCCAGAGATGCCATAACCGTACCACCGGGGACACCGGGCGCGCCAACAGCGAAGATGCCCAACAGCACGCAGAAGAGGATCATGGTGCCAACAGAGGGTAAGGAGCCATAGAGCATCAGGTTGATGGCCATACAGAAGAAGACCTCAGTGAGTACGGAACCGCAGAGATGGATATTGGCGAAAAGCGGAATACCGAAGTCCACCATATCCTTGCGGAGAACCTTACTCTTGTGGGCACATTCCAGCGCAACGGACAGGGTTGCGGCGGAGGACATGGTGCCAATGGCGGTCAGATAGGCAGGGCCGTAGTGCTTAAAAACCTCCACAGGGTTCTTTTTGGCGTAGAGGCCCGCGACACCGTATAGGACGGCCATCCAGACATAGTGGCCGATCAGCACGATGATGATGATCTGAATAAAGGCAGGGAATTGCTTGGTGACCGTGCCGTCATAGCTGAGGCCCATAAAGGTTCCGCAGATATAGAAGGGCAGGATGGGGATGATGATCTTCTGAACGATGGCCAGAACAATATCCTGGAATTCGCCCAGCAGCTTGATCATAGTCTTGGAGTTGGTCCAGGTGGCGGCAAGACCCAGCATCAGGGACAGGGCCAGGGCCGACATAACGGACATGATCTGGGGGATGGAGAGGCCAAAAACGTCCTCCGGGAGATCACGGACACTGGCATCGGTAGCGATGGACAGATGCGGGATCAGGGCGTAGCCGGCGCCGGTGCTGAGCAGAGCGGCCAGGACCGAGGAGGTATAGGCGATGGCCACAGCGACACCCAGCAGCTTGGAGGCATTCTTGCCAAGGGTGGTAATAGAGGGTGCGATAAAGCCGATGACGATCAGCGGCACGCAGAACATGATGACCTGGCCCAGGACATTTTTGATGGAGACGACCACTGCCATAAGGCCGTCACCGGTAACCTGGCCCAGAATAATGCCGATCACAATGCCCAGCAGCAGGCGGAACGGCAGATTGCTGAAGAGTTTTTTCATAGCTTTCCTTCCTTTCGCGGGGATTCCGCAGGCGTCCGCCCGTGCGGACTGCCCTCTCCGGAGTCCCGAAAACGGTATATATTCCTCCAATTCGGATTATAGCATGTTTCGATATGAAATCAACAAAAATATTTCATTTCCTAAAAACCCGCGCCATGAGGGCGCGGGTCTTTCTGATTATTTGTTCTGCAGACAGGTTTTTGCGCAGTCCCGGCAGCTCATACCGCAGTGCGCAGCAGGGTCCGGTGCAGTCAGAAGCGGATGCCCCGGCAGGATACCAGACGGAAGCAGAGCAGCCGTTTCACCCCAAAGATGACTGTCTCGTCGTATTCCAGCCGGTAGTTGGGCAGCAGGACCCTGCCACCCCCTTCCGCATCCCGGGGATGAAAATGTTTGCGGGTGATCAGCGCTGCAGCATCCCGGTCAGAGACCAGATGCACATGGAGCTCCTGCACCTCAAAATCGGAGCCGTCACTGGAGGCTACCTCCACCGCGATGGTGTGTTTGCCCCGTTTCTCCATGAGCGCCTTTAGCTCCGGTTCAATGATTAACCTCATAGGGAATCTCCATTCGTGGCTCCGGACAGTTCAGCCTTCAAGGGCCTGCCGGATGCGCTCATAGTGCAGAAAACCGTCGGCCTCATAAAGGCGGGTAATGCCTGCAAGATCCGCAAGGTCCACACCGATGACCTCCTCCGGCTGAATCCTGACATCCGCCAGCGTGAAATCCACATCTACCAGATAGATGTCCACATGGTAGTTGTCACCACGGGGAAGGTCTTCATTGGAATAGGTGTAGATCACCCTTTTAGGGCAGGCTGTGATGTTGAGGCCGGTCTCCTCGGCCACCTCACGGCAGACGGCCTGTTCTGAGGTTTCGCCGGCAACGGAGCCTCCACCTGGGATCTCCCATGAGCCAGCGGCCCACTTTTTATCCAGAGAACGGCGGGTGATCAGGTAACGGCCACCGGATTCCCGGAGCAGCGCCAGCACATAGAGCATGTACTGCCCCTTCATCAGGCGCTGGCTGCGGGGCTTCTGCAGTCCGGTCTTTACACGGTTTTCGTCATAGATATCGATCATTTCAGCCATAGGTGTTCTTTCCTCTCAGTCCTCGGTGAAGGTTCCCTTCTCCAGGGCCAGAGTACGGGTCGTGATGTCGCAGACCTCGGAGGGACCATAGTACTGGATAGCACCCGGGAAGGTGAAGCAGGTCTCCTCGGCCCACTGGTCACGATGTGCCGCGAAGTAGGTAAAGGGGGCACCGCCCAGTTCGACCAGAGCCTTACGGATGACGGGCTTATCCTTGCCGTTTCTGCGTTCCATGTTCATCATCTTGGTGATGGGCATGCCGCCAGCAACCCACTCCTCAGCAGGCGCGGCCAGGTTGGAAACCTTGGACAGGTAGCCGTTGAAGCCGTACTGGATCAGCATGAAGGCATTGAAGCCGATGGAGTAGCAGTAGTCGGCATCGAAGTTGGAGGGGAAGGCGCAACGGCCCTCATAGCCGAAGAAGTGATGCTGGGTTGCGTACTTGCCCTTATAGGTACCGGCTTTCTTGCGCTCGGCCAGCTTAGCGCGGACCAGCTCGGCGAAGAGCTGCTCAGACTCGATCAGGGAAACCTGCACATTGCCATGGGGGTCTCTCTCCAGGAAAAGCTGCTTCTGGATATCCTGCGGCAGAATGGCAAAGACAGCCATGGACTCAGAAGTGAGGCCCTGCTCAATGAAGGCATACTTCTGCTCCCAGGTCTCAAGGGCGTTAAAGGCATCAGCCTTTTCCCCTGCCAGAAGCTCGTTGATCTCGGCGATCAGGACGGAAAATTCGGGGACAAATTCCACAATGCCCTCCGGGATGATGGCAACACCAAAGTTCATGCCTTTCGCGGCACGCTTTTCAACGGAATCGGCAATCTGGTCGGCAACCTGGGACAGGCTCAGCTTCTTTGCCGCAACCTCTTCGCCAATCAGGCAAATGTTAGGCTGGGTTTCCAGGGCGCATTCCAGTGCCACATGAGAGGCAGAGCGGCCCATAACCTTGATGAAGTGCCAGTACTTCTTGGCAGAGTTGGCATCACGCTCGATGTTACCGATGAGCTCAGAATAGGTCTTGGTGGCAGTGTCAAAGCCGAAGGAGCACTCAATGTCCTCGTTCTTCAGGTCGCCGTCAATCGTCTTGGGGCAGCCGATCACCTGAACACCGGTGTTGTGGGCAGCGTTGTACTCAGCCAGGACAGCAGCGTTGGTGTTGGAATCGTCGCCGCCGATGATGACAATGGCGGTGATGCCGTGCTTTTTGCAGACCTCGGCAGCTACAGCGAACTGCTCCTCAGTCTCAAGCTTGGTACGGCCGGAGCCGATGATATCAAAGCCACCGGTATTACGATACTGATCGATGTATTCATCCTCAAGGATGATGTAGCTGTCTTCCAGCAGGCCACTGGGGCCACCCTTGAAACCATAGAGGACATTCTCGGGATTGGTAGCCTTCAGGGCATCATAAAGGCCGCAGACCACGTTGTGGCCGCCGGGCGCCTGACCGCCGGACAGGATGACGCCGACAACCTGCTTTTTGGCGGTGGATGTATTTGCACCCTTTTCGAAGGTGATCTCGGGCTTACCGTAGGTGTTGGGGAAGAGGGCCTGAATCTTATCCTGGTCGGCAACGCTGGCAGTTGCCCTGCCCTCGCTGACACAAATGTCTGCGATGCCGCTTCTCAGCATGCCGGGCAGCTTGGGCTGATACTGATATCTGGCAGTCTGAAGGGGTGAAATCTTCATAATGTGAAACTCCTTTATATAAGTAGTATTTTCCTGAAATACAGGGACAAAACCCGCAGAATGATTATACTTGTACGGACAAGTTTTGTCAACAGACAGCTGTAATCCCTTCCCTTTGGAACTCCACAGCTGCAAATCGCCTCTGTTTTATGCGCTTTTGTTGCGCTTTTCGTGCGCCATTGTATAAATACCACCGGAACAGAAATTATTTGTACATTTTTATGCAAAAGTGTTGGATATTTATCACATTCTGTGCTTTAATATAGGGTGTATTTTTCTGCAGGACGCCGATTCGGCCCCCGCTTCCGGTCCCCGCATCCCGTCCATGCTGCAAAGAAAGTGAGGACAAAAATATGAAAAAGCTGATCGCACTGCTGCTGGCAGTCTGTACAGTCGTCTGCATGTTCGCGGGCTGTAAGTCCAGCAGCACGGAGGCCTCTGTAGCCTCTGCCGAAAGTGCCGTAGCTGAGGCATCCGCAGAAGAGGCTTCTGCAGCAGAGGCTGCCCAGGAGGCTGCCGCAGAGCCCACTGCCGCCGGCTATGAGCTCACCCCTGAGGGTGCACAGGTCCTGGTCGAGGATTACTTCGATGTATGGGCTGTGTTCCTGGCATCCTGTGACGGTGTCATGACCTTCCGTTGCTATGACAGCTATGACACCAAGACCAACAGCTATTCCGACTATGTCGGCCTGGTGGAAATTGACGTGCACACCTCTGCCATGACCGTACTGGACGGTATGCTGGAATCGGCTGACAAGGTCGCCAGTGACCCCGAGGTCACTACCGCTCCCTCTCCCGCAGCTGAGGAGACCAAGGCAGTTGCCACCATGTACATTGCCAATGTCGATGTAGCCTGCTACCTGCTGGAGACCAACGACCCCAGTCACTCTGACATCCTTGACACCATTCCTCTGGCTACTGAGGTTGAGGTACTGGACAACACCGGCGTCACCTTCTACAAGGTCCGCTACAACGGCAAGACCGGCTATGTCAACAAGTGCTTCCTTGCCACCACCAAGCCCCAGAAGGAATACAAGATCATCGATTACCTCTATGTCAACAATGTGGATGTGGCCTGCTACCTGCTCGCCGACACAGAGACCAAAGAGGTCATGGCAACCGTTTACCTGGGCACCCAGGTTGGCCTGATCGAGAAGACCAGCAAGAGCTATTACCTGGTCAACTACAAGGGCATGATCGGCTATATCAGCAGTTCCTACCTGACTGTTACTGCCCCTGCCTCCACTGTAAAGGTCGCCAAGGATATGTACGTTGCCAACGTCAAGATCTCCTGCTACCTGTGGGCTGATGCCAACGGCAAGACCGCTGTGGATACCATCGCTCTGGGCACCAAGGTCGGTTATGTAGATGCAGCCAACGACACCTTCTACCGTGTTGTTTACGGCGATCAGGTCGGGTACATCAATAAGGCTTATCTGTCTGACACCGCTCCCTCTACGCCCACCGCAACACCCGCTCCCTCTGCTGAGCCCACTGCAGAACCCACTGCCGAGCCTACCGCTGAGCCCACCGTAGAGCCCACTGCCGAGCCTACTGTCGAGCCTACCGCCGAGCCCACCGTAGAGCCCACCGTAGAGCCCACCGTAGAGCCCACTGCCGAGCCCACTCCTGAGCCTACCGTAGCACCCTATTACGATGATGCCAAGGAGCTGACCGCCGGCACCAAGAAGGCCGGCAGCTTCGACAAAGCTGGCCAGAAGGATCATTACTGCATCACCGTCGGCGCAGGCAATGTCACTGTCACCTTCACTCCGGACAACCCAATGTCCATCGGCGATATCGTCATTGAGGCCTACACCGCCGAGGGCAAGCTTCTGGCCGATACCCAGAATGTCTTCACCGATGATGAAAACGGCAATCTGACCGGTACCTTCAGCGCACCTGCTACCACGCTCTACTTCAACTGCTACCTGAAGAACGGTACCGGTCTGGGTTACTCCATCACCGTAAAATAAGCCTTTCTGAAGCAGATCAAGCTTTCTGCGACAGGAAGCACAAAAGAAGCGAAAATTCTCCGGTCCAAACAGACCGGAGAATTTTTTGTTTCACATTTTCCGTTTTTCAGAAGTCCCGCAGGGCTTTCGAGATGATTTCGTATTTCATGGTTTTTGTTATCCTACAGGGCTACCTCAAAATCCGGACAAGCAATTTCGAAGTCGGAGGAAATCTGGTCAGGCGGTCTCCAGCCAGTCGGCGATGGCATCGGCAGTCTGGTCGAGCTGCTCTGCACGGGTCAGGGTGGGTTCTCCGTCCCCCTTCTGATGGCCATAGTCGCCAAAGTAGGAATGACAGCCGCCCTGGATCACCAGCTCAGTGAAGTCCTCCGGCAGATTTTTCAGATTCTCTTCATATTTCTCTCTTGATAGGACGCCATCCTCGGAGCCGTAGATGGAGAGGACCCGCAGAGCCGTCGCACTGAGGTCACTGGCAGAATAGGCCCCCAGCAGTACAAGGCCCTGCAGCTTGCCTGCAGCGTCCGCAGCATAGGCGCAGGCCATAGCGCCGCCCAGGGAATGACCTCCCAGGTAAAAGTCCGTGCAACCGAAGTTCTCTGACAGCAGGGTCATAACATCATCGGCAGCATCCATATCAAAAACTGCCAGGTTAAAGGGCATTTCTACCAGGGCACAGAGTATGCCGCGCTCCGCCAGCTTGCTGCATAGTGGCGCGTAGGCCTCATACCAGACCTTGCCGCCGGGATAAAGGATCAGGGCAGTATCGGTAACGTCCTGGCAGAAGGCCTCCTCCGGGCCATAGATCAGCACCTGCTGTCCGTTCAACTCCGCCGTCAGAGGTGCAGCAGCGGCTACGGCCATGGCATCCTCGGATGCGTGGTAGAAGCTGCCCAGATAGATGCCCATGGCACAGACCAGCACCAGCAGGAGCAGAAGCGGGATCAGGAGAAATTTGCGTTTGCGTTTATTTTGTGGCTTCTGAGTTTTCATGGTATTCCCCCTGGGATTAAGGATCAGTTATCAGAAATTTGATTCACTCTCTAACCTTTATTCAGATATCATAACACATGTGTGTCCGATTGCAAAAGACAATTTTCGTGATATAATATTGAAAGCAATGCAATACTGGAGCATCATAAACATATGAAAAAACGTAAAATCTCATCCATCGGGCTATTCCACTACTTCCGCCTGTTCTTCCGTGGAATCCTCTTTTTGCTTGGTGTCACCTTGTATGTGATCAACCGGATCAAGCTGGAGGACATCCTCATGAACCGCTGGTTCCTGACCACGGTCTGGGTCATCTTCGCCTTTGAGATGATCCTGCGGTTCTTCCCCTCGCCGCTGGAAAGTCCCGGCTGTCAGAAGCAGTTCGCACGAAATTACATCAAGACCGGCAACACTGATGTGCAATTTTCTGACAATAATGCTACTGTACTGGTAGCACTGATCTGGGTTGCTATGAACGGCGTGATCGGCGCATTGAAGCTCAGCGGGGTTCTGGACAACAGCATCATGCTGCTGCTATGTCTCTTTTATTCTGTCTGCGACATGATCTGCATTCTCTTCTTCTGCCCCTTCCAGAGCTGGTTTCTGAAGAACAAATGCTGTGCAGCCTGCAGGATCTACAACTGGGATTATGCCATGATGTTTACCCCCCTGTTTTTCGTGAAGGGCTGGTACTCCTGGAGCCTGCTGGTCATGTCGGTGGGGCTGCTGTTTCGCTGGGAGCTGACCATCTTCCACTACCCGGAACGGTTTTCAGAGAAGACTAACAGCTACCTGGCCTGCAAAAACTGCCGTGAAAAGCTCTGCACCCACAAGAAGCAGCTTCACTCCCTCTGGGTGCAGATTGCGGAATATACCCGGGAGCGCATTAACCGCATCCGCGACTGATCCGGTTTCAAAGCGCAACACAGAACACAAACGTGAGGAGTCTCCTGCAGATAACCTGCAGGAGGCTTCAGATTTTTTACAGGGAAGAACAGTGGGCAGGAATTATTCAGAAGGCAGGAGCAGAAGCTTGATATAGCGCTCACGGACGGTTTCAGTTTCGCCGCTTTCGAAGCTTTCGAGCTCTACCTCGCGGATGCCGGCATCCAAGATCAGGAAGCGGGCCCCCTGATTCAGGAGATATTCATATTCCGAGGGGAATTTGGAAACTGCGCTGATATAACCGCCGTTGATATCCCCGGCCCCGGCATAGATCTCCATGACAGCAGCACCGCTTTCGGCATACTGCAGCGCGTAACCGTGGGCCACGCTCTCACTTACCGAGGTGGAAATGCAGGGCCGGGACTCGTAAATCTGGCCAACCGCCGCCTTCATCTCTGCCACGGTGTTGCCTCCGGTCAGAGCCGCCGCGGAGGGAATGCCACTGTAGAGCACTACGTTCTCACTGCAGGTAAACTTACTGAGCTCCTCATACATACCGTCGGAGATCACGTCGAAAAGGGTGTCGTCCTCCAGATAGGTATCCGCAATCTTGGCCTGATAAATCTCATCGCCCTGCACCGCAAAGATCGGTACATATTCTTCGCCGGTATAACAGTTAATATTGACATTATCCAGATAATCGAAGGATACATCTGCGTTCTCCTCGCCGTAGCGCGCAAAGAAGTCATCTGCAGTGTCACGGGTCAGAGCGGTATAGTCCGACGCCTCGAAGCTATACCCGGCCTCCAGTGCCTGTGTATCGGAGCTGTGGTCATCCTCCACAGGCTCGCCTTCAACAGTCACCTTAAAGAAGACGGTCTTTGTACCGCTGGTCAGGGTGATGCTGACAGTGCCCGGCGTGATAGCCCGGACCTTTCCATCCTCCGTTGTGTAGGCAACATTTTCATCTGAGGAGCAGAAGACTGCCAGATCATAGACGGCCCCTTCTACAGGGAGCGTCGTGCAGTCACCGGTGGACATGGTCAATACCGTGGTCTCATCGGACTGGCGGGCCGTGAAGAAGCCCACATTTGCATTTGCCGCATAGCTGCAGGCTGCGGAGTTTTCTTCACCCAGCAGGTAGAAGTCATCCGTCTGCACGTTATTCAGGGTGGTAGTAGGCTGCTCGTAGCCGATAGCCTGCTCGCCAAGCGCTGTGACCGAAGCCGGCACCAGCGCGACCCGCAGACTCTTGCAGTTAAATACCGCGTAATCCTCCAGGGTGGTGACAGTATCAGGCAGCTGCAGCTCGGACATGCCGGTAATCGTATCAAAGGCGTAGGAGCCGATACAAAGGGTACCCTCCGGCACAGCCACGGTGCCATCTCCATTGAAAATACGGCCGGCGGGATAGGCGATCAGGGTCTCTCCTGCCGCATCATAGAGGATGCCGTCCACGGTGCTGAAGGTGGTGTTATCCGCTGAAACAGTGAAATCCGTCAGACCATTGCCCCTGAAGCTCTCTCCATTTGCGTCCGTCAGGGAAGCAGGAAGCTGCAGCGCTGTGAGACAGCTGCAGTTTAAAAAAGCCTCGCTGCCGATGGAGGTAAGGCCATCCGGCAGGGTAACCTGTGACAGAGCGCCACAGTTGGCAAAGGTTCCGTCCGCAAGAGAGGTAACACCGTCAGGAAGCTCGATATGCAAGATGCCTGAAACCCGGAAGGCACTGCAGCCGATCTCGGTCAGACTATCCGGCAGGGTAACCTCCGAGAGCATGAAGCTGCGTTCAAAGGCGTAGGGCGCCAGCGTGGTGACACCATCCGGCACGGTAAAGGTCTCGTTCATACTGCCCGAGGGGTAACGGACCAGCGTCTGCATATCCTTTGTATAAAGAACACCGTCCACGGCGCAGTAATATTCATTTTCAGGGTCCACCTCAATGACAGACACGGAGCTTTCCGCAAAGGCCTCCTCTCCGATATGCTCCACAGCGGCCGGCAGCGCCAGGCTCTCAAGGTTCAGTCCCTTGAACGCGCCGTCCTCAAGGGTGGTCAGCTGCTCTGACAGAGTCAGGGTCGTCAGGTTCAGGCCGATCATGGTGCTGCCGACCAGAGTACTGACCGGCAGGGATAGCTCCGTCAGCGCCGTGCAGTTATAAAAGGCATAGCGTTCGATGCTGTCCATTTCGGCAGGCAGGCTGATGCGCTTCAGGGCAGTGCAGCACGCCAGGCACGATTCGCCCAGAGTGCGGATGTTATCCGGAACGTTAATCGTCTCCAGTGCAGTGCAGTTGTAGAAGGTGTAGGACGGAATTACCTGCAGGCCGGAGCCAAGGGTGACGGAGGTCAGCTGCTCGTCCCGGGCAAAGACGTAATCGCCCAGAGTCTCGACGGAGTCCGGCAGGCTGATGCTCTGCAGACTGACGCAGTTCAGAAAGGCACCGCTGCCAATGGTGCGGATGCTGTCCGGCAGTGTGATGTCCATCATTCTGCTCTGGGTAAAGAAGGCATTTTCGCCGATTTCGGTCACTGTGAGACCATTGATCTCCGACGGAACTACAAGGGAGCTTGCGTCGCCGACATAGCCGGTAATGGCGGCGGTGCCGTCCGCATTTTGGGCCCAGACAAAGCCGTCTTCAGTGGTCCGGGCAGCTTCTTCGGTGGATGCCGCGGCCTCAGCGGCAGAGGCGATGGCAGCTTCCGCAGAGGCGACCATATCGTCAGCGGACACGGTTGCTTCCACGTCGGATGCGGGCGCCGTGACCATCTGGGTGCTTTCGGCTGATCCGGCAGGTTCGGTGGAACCGGCCGGACTGCTACCGCAGGCCGCCAAAGGCAGCAGCAGGGCCGCAGCTGTCATGAGTGATAGGAATCTGAGTCTGATGCTTGTCATAGGAATCTCCTTAGCAGGTAGTACACGCAACGGAATCCATTGAAGTGATCCCGGAGCCTGTTACGATGAATGATTTTGGGCCTGGAGGCCAATAAGTGCAGCATAGCCTTACGGGTCCCGGAAGCCGGAAAAGCCGGAAAGCCGGAAAGCCGGAAAGCCGGAAAGCCGGAAATATGTTATGTTTTATTTTATCGCCCGCAACCATGACTGGCAAGGAGAAATTCAGACCTGACTGCAGAATGTTAAAATCCCCGGGGTCACACGGACCCCGGGGAAATGCTGATCTGATGCTCAGAAGCAAACCGCACGTAAGCTTCCCGGTATTCAGCAGCAGCGGATGTAGTTGCCGCCTTCCTGCTTGACCACCTCCAGCGTGACGGGGGAATAGCTCTCCAACAGCTGGACATGGCTGATGATGCCGATCATGGTATTGGCAGTGCGAACGCTGCGAAGCACGTCCATAGCATCATTGATGGAGCTTTCATCCAGTGTGCCGAAGCCCTCATCGATAAAAAGCGCGTCGATCTGCGCACCGGACCTGCAGGCCACCGCGGACATACCAATGGAAAGTGACAGGGAAACCAGAAACTTTTCGCCACCGGAGAGCATACCGACACCCCTGCCCTCGCTTTCGGGGCTCCAGCTGTCACGGACCTTCAGCTCCAGGCCACGCTTATTGCCTCTGCCCTTATCGTCCGAGCGGTAGAGCTGGTATCGGCCGGCGTGAACAAGCTTCAGCATCCGGTTCGCCTCGCGGATGACCTGATCAAACATGATGCCCAGCACATAACGGCTGAGGCCGATGCCACTGTCGCCACGGAGTTTTTTGGCAAAGGCGAGGTCACTCTCCGCACGGCCGATCTCCGCGCGATAGCGCTCCTCCTCCTGACGCAGCTCCTTTTGCAGCGTGCGCAGGCGTTCGCTGTCCTTTTGCCAGGCCATCTCTGCCTTTGTATAGGAATTCTTTCTGGCATCAATCTCCTTCTGACGTTCCTCGAAGCGGCTGCTGTCGGGCTCTATGCAGCCGGCGAGGAACTCCTGCTGCTGCTTCAGATTCCCGGCATTACGCTGACAGTTTGTGGTATAGCCGGTATACTCCGCACTGAGCCGGTTTCGGGTTTCGGCAGGCAGGAGGTCTGTCTGCAGGGCCACTGCATCCGCATAGCCCTGCTCTGCCAACCCTGCAGCAAGGTCAGTCTCCGCGACTGTCAGACGTTCTAAAGCAGCCTGTTTTTCGCTCGTTGCGTTATCGATTCTGGTACGCAATTCTGTCAGGGCTTTATCTGCAATGTTTTTTTCATCAGTCAGCTTTTTTGTTTCCGCAATATAGGCTTCAATCTGCTTATGCAGCTGCCTCAGTTGGCGTTCCAATGCGGCTTCATCCGGAATACCCTCTACCAGTGCGATCCTGGCATTGTTATAATTTGCCTCCGCCGTTTGCCGGTTCAGCTTTGCCTGCTGCAGAACATTGTTTGCGGAAATCAGGACATCGCCGAGCTCTTTCCGTCTATTCTCCGCTTGATCCCAGATGTCCTTAGCCTGATTTGCAGCCTGCTCTGCCATCTCCATTTCGGCCTTGCTGACGCTGTCGGCAAGGCGTGCTGCCGGCGCCGGATGGTGGATACTGCCGCAAACGGGGCAGGGCTCATTTGCTTGCAGCTTGTCTGCCAGTTCCCCATAGATTCCCTTAAAGTAGCTGTTCCGGGTACTCTGGGCTGCGTTCACTGCCTCGTTGTAGGAAGCAAGCAGCTTTGCTGCCTGCTCTTTGGCATCGTCTGCATTCTTCTGTGCGACCTTCCACACCGTCGCCTGCTTCTCCAGCAGCTGATCCTGCTTTTTCAGTTCCGCTTCAAGGCCGGTAATCTTCTGGTAGATGGGGCGTTTTCCATCCAAAGCCCCCCGACGGCGCTGCAGCCCCTCTACAGGTGACGCGTCTGTATGGTCCTGCAGTGCTTTTTCTGCATCGGCTGCCCGCTTCTGCGCATCCGGCAGATTTTTCTGCAGGCCGTCCAAATTCTTTGCTCGGCTCCGGGCATTCTCCGCCGCAGTATTTCGCGCCTCCAGAATTGGGCGCAGGGTCTCTGCCCGCTCGGCAGCCAGCCAGCGCTGCTGCTTTGCATCCATGACTGCCTTCTGCCTGGCCAGGTCTTTGGCTTCCTGCTCCAGCGTATGCAGCTGCCTGAATTGTCCACTGAGTTCAATATCTTTATTCAGCTGCTTCTGCGGCTGTTTGGCATTCCAAACCTCGTAAGCTGCTTTCTCTTTTTCAAATTCCGTCTTCAGTGCAGTAATTTTCGTGTCAAGGCCATCCAGATCCTCCACATTTTCGCTTTTCAGCTGGATTTCTATCTTCTTTTTTACATCATCCAGTTTGTCCTTTCTTTCCTTTGCGGCATTGAAAAACTTCTCAGCATAGCCGCCCCAGCGCTCTGCGTCAAAAAGCTTGTTGAGGATGGCTTCCTTTTCATCTGAGTCCGCGGTCAGGAAGCGTTCGAACTGTCCCTGGGGCAGGAGTACCACCTGCCGGAACTGGTCACGGGTCAGGCCGATCAGCTCTGTGGCCTTATCGTTCAGGTCTCTGATCTTCGGGTTTTCAAAGAGAGTCTCCCAGTTACCGTCCGGCTTTCTGCGGGAAACATCCAGCCAGATGCTGAGCTTTTTTTGCTTGGGAATCAGCTTTCTGGTGAAACGGTACTCACAACCGTAGCTTTCAAAGGTAAAGGATACCAGCGTCTCAGCACCCCATTCTGCCGTAGTGCAGCGCCAGGCCTCCAGATCGTTGCGTCCGGTTTTGGATTTGCTGTCGGTGCCGCTGCCGCCACCGTAAAGCGCAAAGGTCATGGCATCGAAAATGGTGGTCTTACCGCTGCCGGTGGGGCCCTTGATCAGGAAAAGTCCGCTTTCCGCAAGCTTCGCGAAATCTACGGTCTGGCGGTCCTTGTAGGGTCCAAAGGCCTGTATCTCAAGAAACAGTGGTCTCATGCGTTCTCCTCCTCATAAGCGGCCATGGCCTCCCGAAAGAGTCCAAGCAGGTGTTCATAATCCGCTTCGTCTACCTTTGCAGTATCCTGACAGAAATGCTCAAAAATTTTGCCGGGATCCTCCTGCAGTTCTTCAAATTGCTCCATCGTCATGCGGATGCCTTCGTTTTCATCCTCGTAGCTTTTGCCGCTGACCTCCAGCAGGTTGGAGAATCGGCTCCGCAGGTCCGCATGCATGACACTGTCCACAAAGCTGTCGGTAACCCGCAGACGGACATAGCCATTCAGCTGCTCCGGGGGATATTCCGCAGACATCAGCTCCCGGAAGGTAGCTTCCAGCGTAATGCGCCGATGGAGCTGGGGCAGTGGGACCTCTCTGCGTTCCAGGGTTTCGGTGTCAAGAATGGTGACGCTTTTGACCTGCTGCTCTTCCTTGCCGAAGGAGAAGGCCATAGGCGTACCGCAGTAGCGGATGTTGGCCGCCACATCCTGTGGCTTGTGGATATGGCCCAGGGCGACATAATCAAAGCCTTCAAAGACAGAGCCGCTGATGACCGCGGCATTGCCGATCTCCGCCGCGCGGTCACTGGTGGAGGTTTCGGAGCCGCTGACATAAGAATGGGACAGGGCAATGTGACAGCGGCCCAGTACAAAATCCGCCCGGATGTGGTCACAGACCACCCGATAGGCATCCTCCAGCGTGTGGATTTCCTGCTTCTGCTCCGGGTAGAGGCTGCGTGCCTTCTGCTCCGTAAACCAGGGCAGCAGATAAATATCCGCATTGCCCAGCGTCACCTTCCGCGGCGCCCGCTCCAGTGCGCCGCAGATGTGCAGGCCTACGTTCTGCAGCAGGTCAGAGCAGCTGGCAAGGCGCTCCGCGCTGTCGTGGTTCCCGGCGATGGTGATGACAGGGACACCAAGCTCCAGTACCAGCTTCTTCATGGCATAGTCGTAGAGCCCTACGGCATCTGTTGAGGAGACTGCACGGTCATAGACATCACCGGCCAGCAGAATGCCATCAATCTTCTCCTCCCGGGCAATGTCCGCTATGCGGTCGATAAAAAAGACCTGGTCATCGTGCATGGATCGTTCGCCGTCCATAGCACCCAGATGCCAGTCTGATGTGTGCAAGAGCTTCATAATACTTCCTCCTGTGCGATAGCCCTGAAGCATACCGGATTTTTCGATTTTCTCGGTTTTTTCGGTTTTTCCGCAGGCTTTCCGGGCAAAACTTCCGGGCCTTCCCTTTCATTGCACCTATTATATCACACATCCCATGGCCAATAATGGTACTTTTATGCAAAGCAGGAAATTCTTAAGTGAAAAACTAAACGCAATTTTTCTACACATTTACTTTTACAAACAGGCTGTTTGCCGCCCTTGTCTTTTTCCACTGCACAGCCGGAACCATCAAGGCTTCTCGCTGTGCCTTTACAGATCTTTACAGGTCCTTACAGTCCCATCAGCCAGATTCCAGTCGATAAAGAAGTCAGGCCGCTGCCTGCAGTGGCAACGACCTGACCTCTGAAAGAAGAACACTATCAATATTCATCTTCTCCGCCCAGAGTCTTGTAGGGGCGGGGAATTTTGGGCATCTCAACCACCAGACGGGTGGGAGAATAGGTTTTAAACTTGCCCGGCGCATCGGCAGGCTGGCCGATCGTGCCGCCCATAGCGGGAGAAGCGCCTTCCTTGCTCTTAGCTGCGGGTGCGGGACCTGCAGGCGCGGGACCTGCGGGAGCTGCACCGCCCGCGGGAGGAGGTCCGCCGGGGCCGCCCATGGGTGCGGGATGGCACCAGTCAGTGGTATCGCCGTTGCCCATGATATCCATACAGATCAGCAGGTGGAGGAAACGCCATTCGCCGTCCTCATACACGAAGTCTGCTCCGTATTTCTCATACATCCAAGTGACACCCAGTTGATCACCGAAGCCACGCAGTGCAAAGCCCGGGGTATACCACAGGCCGCGTGCGGTCATGCCGTCCTCGGCAATCTCCACTATGCTGGAGGCAAGGACATGGGTGGACATCTCGCTGAGCTTGCGTCCATCAATCTGCTTCAGGCGCTCAGCCAGCTCCGGCTTTGCTTCCATCAGCTGTACACGGATGTTTTCGCCACGGACCTTTGCTGCCTCAGGGGCATAGTAGGGATAGAGGTGATCCATGGTGTACCACCAGCCGAAGTTCTGCTTCCACTTTGCCTCATCGGGCTGAAGCTTGGTCCAGATGGTATCCAGCTCTTCCTTGTTGAAGCAGCAGGCATGGTAGTAGATATGTCTTGCCATGAGGTTTTCGACCTCGTTGATGGCAGCAGCACGATGGGCACGCAGTTCAAATCCGGTCATCTTACTTCGCCTCCTTTGCAAGGAAAGACTCAGGGCCGTAGCTTACGGTCTCAGAGAAGGTCTTATAGGGCTTGGGCCACTGGGGATAGTTGGGCCAGCCGAGGTCGGTATCCTGATAGCCACGCAGGGGCAGAACGCCCGGCTTGGGCTCGCGGTTTCCGGGAGGGGGGCCGCCGGGGCCCTTGGCATCGGCCAGGGTGCCGCCCATAGGCAGCATAAAGTCAGTGCCTACCAGCAGGTGCCAGATTTTCCACTCGCCGTCCTCCAGGATGAAGTCGACGGCGTAACGCTCATACATAAATTCAACCGTGCCGTCACCGCCACCGGCTTCACCGGGGGTGATCCACATGCCCTGGGCAGTCTGGCCGTCCTCTGCCAGCTCTACCAGTCCGGTTGTCAGGGTGTGCATGAAAAGCACGCCGGGCTCGGTCTCGTTGCCCTCGGCCTGATTGCGCACATAGCAGTCATAGAAGGCTTCGCGGCCATAATGGAAGCCGCCGGAATTGCCCCAGGAGATATCGTCGCGCTTGGACCAGATAGTCTCATACTCCTCGGGATGCTTCCGCCAGCAGTGGAACCATGCATGGCGGCCCATTACATTTTTGATCCTGTGGATCTCATAGGCCCGCTTGACCTGCTCTTCGGGCGTATATTTCGCTTCGCTCATTTCGGCACCTCCTTAATAGCTGAATGTGTTGGCGAAGGTATCATAGGGCATGGGCATCTTTGGCAGGCACTGGGTCTGCACATCAGCTGCCAGAGCCTTGAACTGCTCCTCGGCCACGGTAAAGGCAGGCTGCTCTATGCTGGACACCCTGGGATAGGGGCTCTGCTTGAAGGGCTTACCGGCGGGCGTAATAACGTCCGTAAAGATCTGCTCGTGCCAGATCTTCCACTGACCGTCTTCCTTAATAAAGTCTACGCCATAACGGCCGAAGCGCCAGTAGGCCTCAGGACCGTTATCCGTGACCTCGGTGAGCTCACCCTTGGAATACCAGATCCCCTTTGCGGTCTGACCGTCATCGGCCAGCTCCAGGATGCAGGTATCGTTGTTCATGACAGAGTTGGAGCCGACGCCCCAGGTCTCTTCCTTTGTCTTGTCGGCCAGCTCGGGATATTTGGCGCGCATGACCTCGTCGGCCTTTTTAACCAGCGCCTCCTGATAATCCACCAGGTAGCTCTTAACTGCTTCATAGCCAACGTACTTACCCTCGTTCAGGGCAAGGCTGGGCTCAGGTGCCATCTTGCACCACAGATTTTCCCACATGTCTGACCAGCGCTTGTAGCAGATCAGGAAGGTCTGTGCACCCATGACGTTCTTGATCGCGCGCAGGTCCTCCACACGCTCAGCCAGCTGTTCGGGTGTCCACTCGGGCTGCTGATAATTCATATGCGGCATCTCCTTTCGGTTCTTTGCATGTTGTTTTCCGGCTTTCCGGCTTTCCGGCCTTTCGTCGTCTGGCCTTCGCCCCGCAGCCGGGCCTGCTGCCGGATTTCTTATGCTTTCATTTTTATTTTATCCTCATTTTTTCCGGTGCGAAATATGCAAAAACTCAAAACACCTGTCATTTTCACAAATAACGGGCGTCCACAGCTACGCAAAACAGTACGAATTCAAGCTGATCTTCTTGCGCAAAAGCAGCTTTCGTTGTATAGTATTTTCGGTTGTATCGGCAATCTGCCGGAACCACCCTCTGAAACATCACCACCATTATGAAATGAGGTAAATATATGAAACAGTTCTCCCAGGCCGAAGCCAACAACAATTTTATCAGCTGGCCCCTGCAGAGTGAGATCTCACGATGTCTTCTGTGTAAGGATGCCCCATGCTCAGCAGCATGTCCGGCCGGTCTGGATCCCGCAAAGCGGATCCGGTCCCTTTATTTTCAGAATATGCACGGCGCAGTCAACCTCTCCGGTCAACACCCCTGTGAGACCTGCCCGGCTCCCTGTGAGAAGGCCTGCGTGCTGGAAAAGCTGAACGCTTCCATCCGGATCCGTGAGATTGCCGGGGAGGTTGCCGCAGTCTCAAAGACCTATGCAGACCGCAAGCCCGCTGAGCTTGCGCCAAACCTGTCCATGGATATCTGCGGCGTAAAGCTTGAAAATCCCTTCCTGCTGTCCTCCAGTGTGGTTGCCAGCTCCTATGAGATGTGCGCCAAGGCCTTTGACCTTGGTTGGGCCGGTGCCTGCTTCAAAACCCTGTGCACCTTCGAGCAGCACGAAGCCTCTCCCCGCTTTTCCGTTCTGTCCGGCAGAGCCGGCTCCTTCTATGGCTTCAAGAACATTGAGCAGCTCTCTGACCACAGCGTGGAGAGCAATCTTGAAATTTTCCGGCGTCTGAAGGCTGATTACCCCACAAAGGTGATCATTGCCTCCATCATGGGCCAGAATGAGGAGGAATGGGAGACCCTGGCCCGGAAATGCCAGGAGGCAGGTGCTGATGTGGTAGAGCTGAACTTCTCCTGTCCCAATATGCAGGACGGTGGCCTCGGCGTTACCATCGGTCAGGACGAGGGTCTGATTGAGCGCTTTACCCGTGCCGCCAGACGTGGCTGTACAGTTCCTCTGCTGGCAAAAATGACCCCCAATATTACCGACATGGTACCTATGGCCATTGCCGCCAAACGTGGCGGAGCAGACGGCATTGCCGCCATCAACACCATCAAATCCATCACCGGTGTGGACATCGAACACCTTACGCCCGAGCCGAATGTAGAGGGTAAATCCGCCCTGGGCGGCTACTCCGGTAACGCCGTAAAGCCCATTGCACTGCGCTTTATCTCTGACCTTTCAGGCAGCGAGGAGCTCCGCGGCATGCACATCTCCGGCATGGGCGGCATTGAAAACTGGCACAGCGCCCTGGAGTTCATCCTGCTGGGCTCCGGCAGCCTGCAGATCACCACCGCTGTTATGCAGTATGGCTACCGTATCATCTCCGACCTGACGGACGGCCTTGCGACCTATATGCGCTATCATGGCATGCAGGACCTTTCAGACATCTGCGGTGCTGCCAACCGACATATGGTCAGCCTGGACAACATCGAGCGGGATACCATTCTTTACCCAAAATTTGACCCGGACAAATGTATTGGCTGCGGCCGCTGTGAGATTTCCTGCTATGACGGCGGACATCAGGCCATTACCTTTGACCCGGAGACCCGTCGGCCCAGGCTGAACGGCGCAAAATGCGTGGGCTGCCATCTCTGCCGCTATGTTTGCCCTGCCTCCGCCATCGACACGGCAGCCAAACGGGTACAGGCACATTAAGGTGGCTCTGTGGTCTGAAAGCCGGACCGACACAACAGCTGAATGAAAAAAGAAGGTTATACCATGGACACCAATAAGAAACGTAACGAGGAGTCCACCTCCTCTGAGACAGAACTGAAAACAACAGAAAAACCGGAAAAACCGAAGAAGAAAAGGGCAGGGCTAACAGTACTGATCGTCCTGCTGGCCATTGTGCTGGTCAGTGTGATCACATCGGTGGTCTGGTCCCACCTGAACACAGTAAATGCTGGACAGGATTTGGGCGTTGGCGATACCTGGACCGTAGACGGACAGTGGGCGCTGACCGTGCTCAGTGTTACGGAAACGGATTACATAGATGAGTTTGCCGGCTTTACCCCGGCCGCTGTTTACGTTGTGGAGTATGCCTATACCAATCTGGGCTATTCCGACACCTCCGGTATGATGAAGGGCCTTTCTGTCAGCTTCGGCAGTCAAAGCACAGACGCAGAGGGAGCCGAGGGAGTCACATGCATGAGCGACACGGATATTATGCCTGATGAGGCCCCCATAGGCAGCAGCTGCAGGGCAACGGTCACCGTCAGCCTGCAGCATGCCGGGCCCTTTACCCTTTCAGTCCAGCTGTCCGACGGAGAAAACCGGCTTCAGACAGCGAGCTTCCGGCTGGATCCCGATGCGGAGCCCGCTGTGTTTGAGGTCCCCACGTCGTCCTTTGACGCCGGCAATGTGCTGGGGATCGGTGACACATGGACTGTAGACGGCCAGTGGACGCTGACCATCACAGGCTGCGAGGTCTCCGATTATCGCGACAGCTATGATAAACACCCCGTGGACGCTGCCTACATAGTAAGTTACAGCTACACAAATCTTGGCTATGAAGATCCCTACGGCATGGGTGACTCCCTCTGCGTCTTCATTACAGACACGGTCGTAGACAAAAGCGGCATGATGGGCTTCGACTACCCCGGTGAGTACGATGGCTTCGCACAGGATATCCCGACCGGCGAAAGCTGCGAGGCGCAGTGTTGCGTCGGGCTGGAGCATGACGGTCCTTTCTACTTAATCGTCAGCATTCCGGACAGCAGCAATGAACTCCTTACGCAAGCCTTCCTGATTGACCCACAGTAAAGCCCACATCGGAAGCATGTACCCACAGAGAAATAAACACAGGCAACCCGCAAGGGTTTGCCTGTGTTTTGGTTCCTGCCTGTTTATGTTATGATCCTCATCGTTTGTTGGACCTTCTCCAGATGCCCTGGGTCTGGGCCGCGGCGATCAGCTCTTCCCGGAAATCCGGATGTGCCACGCTGATCAGAGCCTCTGCCCGCTGCCAGGTAGTCAGGCCCTTCAGACGTACAATGCCATATTCGGTAGCCAGATAGTCACCGCTGGTGCGGGAATCCGTTACAATGGTACCATTCGCCAGCGTTGGGCGGATCCGGCTTTCTACTTTACCGGTAGCCTTGTTCATAAAGGTGGAGGCAAGGCAGATGAAGCTCTTACCACCCCGGCTCATATAGGCACCAAGCACAAAGTCCAGCTGACCACCGGAGCCGGAGATTGGGCGAACACCGGAGCTTTCGGCATTGACCTGACCATAGAGGTCCACATCAATGGCGTTATTAATGGAGATAAAATTGTCAATCTTTGAAATGACATTGACGTCATTGACATAATCCACCGGAGCGCTCATACACTCGGGGTTGTTGTCCAGAAAATCGTAGAGCTTTTGGGTACCCGCACCGAAGGCATAGGTCTGCCGACCCCGATCCACATTCTTGCATCGGCCGTTGATCTTGCCGGCAAGGGTCATATCCACGAATGAATCCACATAGAGTTCCGTGTGGACGCCCAGGTCCTTCAGGTCGCTCTCTGCGATCAGGGCACCAATGGCATTGGGCATACCGCCAATGCCCAGCTGCAGGCAGGCACCGTTGGGAATCTGCTCCAGCACAAGCTTTGCGATGGCCTCATCCACCGCGGAGGGCTTGCTGGGCGCCAGCTGAGGCAACGGGGAATTTTCGCCCTCGATGATATAGTCTACATTCTCGACGGATACGCAATGGTCAAAGCCGCCGAGACAGACAGGCATGTTTTCGTTGACCTCTACAATAACGATATCAGCCACCTCACAGAGGGCAGCCAGATGACTGGCCGCGGGACCGAAATTAAAGTAGCCGTGGTTGTCCATCGGAGCAACCTGCATCACCGCGACATTCACAGGATCGACGCTCTCGCGGTAGTAGCGAGGCAGCTCGCTGTAACGCAGGGGCGCATAGAAGCCGAAGCCCTGTGACACGGTCTTACGCTCCACACCCGTCATATGCCAGCTGTTCCAGGTGAAATGGTCGGCGGCATTTTCCACATCGAACACCGCCGGCTTCGCACAAAGGACACCGCCCCGCAGCTTTACATCATGCAGCTCCGGCATACGGGCCGCCAATGCCTTATCAAAATCTATGGGGGAGCCGACGCTCCAGCCGTAATCCACCCAGTCTCCGTCCTTTACGAGTCTGGCTGCCGCTTCGGCAGTGATCAGCTTCTGCTGATAAATTGTACGATAGTCCACTCTGATTACCTCCCGGGAGCCGAAAATATCTGCAACGGTCAAAGACCGCGCTCCTATTGCAAAATCTATAATGATTTTAGCATTCCGCATGAAATTGTCAACTGTCGGATTGGATGGCAGGAAAACAGGAGGTCTCCAGCGGCCTCCCATTCTTATTTTCTGTGATTTTTCGCAAAACCTTCTGTAGCGTTTCGTCAGCCTTCAAACTGTTAGTCGGCTATCATAGTAGTACAGTTCTTTAAGAAATTCAGCCGTAAAGTGCAAAAGTTTCGTCGCCACATACCGCTGCAATCTTTTGGTCGAAACTGCAGAAAGTATGCTATAATAGGCCACATAGAATAAAACATGGAGCGATCGATATGAGTAAAACACTGGTGCTGGCGGAGAAGCCCTCCGTCGGTAAGGAAATTGCCCGGGTGCTGGGCTGCAAAAACGGCGGCAACGGCTATCAGGAGGGCAATGAATATGTGGTCACCTGGGCACTGGGCCATCTTGTTACCCTGGCAGACCCGGACGTCTACGACAAACGGTATGAAAAATGGGATATGCAGGACCTGCCTATGCTGCCACAGAACATGAAGCTGGTGGTAATCCCGGAATCCCGCCATCAATTCAATGTGGTCTCCGGCCTGATGAAACGCGGTGACATCGGCCAGCTGATCATTGCGACCGATGCCGGCCGTGAGGGTGAGCTTGTGGCCCGCTGGATCATGCTGAAGGCAGGCTGGAAAAAGCCGGCGAAGCGGCTTTGGATTTCCTCCCAGACAGACCGGGCGATCCGTGAGGGCTTTGCATCCCTGAAGCCCGCCGCAGATTATGACAACCTCTTCCGCTCCGCCCAGGCCAGAAGTGAGGCCGACTGGCTGGTGGGCCTGAACGTCACCCGTGCCCTGACCTGTAAATACAACGCCCAACTCAGCGCAGGCCGTGTGCAGACCCCCACCCTCGCCATGATCGTAAAACGCGAGGAGGAGATCCGCAAATTCGTGCCCCGGGAATTCTGGGGCGTGCAGGCTGAGCTCAGCAGCTTCCGTGCCAGCTGGCGTCGGGACGGAAAAAACGCCCAGACCTTCCGGAAAGAAGAAGCCGAGCAACTGATCAGCCGGCTGGTCGGAAAGCCTGCCGTTATCAAGAAGCTGGAGCGCAAGCGCAAGCTGACACCGCCTCCGGCCGCTTATGACCTGACTGAGCTGCAGCGGGATGCCAATAAGAAATACGCCTACTCCGCCAAGGAGACCCTGTCACTGATGCAGAGCCTCTACGAGCGGCACAAGCTGCTGACCTACCCCCGCACCGATTCCCGCTATATCTCCGACGATGTAGTTGCCACCCTGCCGGAGCGTCTGCGCAGCTGTATGGTAGAGGAGTACAAGCCGCTGGCCCAGCAAATCTACCGCAGCAAGCCCCTGCAGACGAAATACCTGGTCAATAACGCAAAGGTCACTGACCACCATGCCATCATCCCCACAGAGGAGCAGCCGGATCTGTACAGTCTCTCCGGGCCGGAGCGGAATATCTACGACCTGGTGGTTCGGCGCTTCCTTGCTGTATTGCTGCCACCCTATGAATATGAGGAGGTACGCCTGACTCTGGACATTGGCGGTGAAACCTTTACCGCCAGAGGCTCCCGGGTGCTCAGTGAGGGCTGGCACGCCGCCTACAACCGCAGCTTCCGGCTGGAGGAGGATGAGGCGGATGAGGAGGACGAGAGCCAGAAGCTGCCGGAGCTGCAGGAGGGCCAGAAGCTGCAGGTAAAGGCGTTGCAGCTGAAATCCGGTAAGACCGCCCCGCCTGCCCGCTATACCGAGGCAACCCTGCTGACGGCCATGGAGCATCCTGCGGGACAGGTCAGTGATAAGGCGCTTTCGAAAATTCTGGAGGAGACCAGCGGACTTGGCACGCCGGCCACCCGGGCAGACATCATCGAAAAGCTCTTTTCCACCTTCTATGTGGAGCGCCGTGGCAAGGAGCTTGTGCCCACCTCCAAGGGGATTCAGCTGGTGGAGCTGGTGCCGCAGGAGCTGCAGTCTGCCGAGCTTACCGCCCGCTGGGAGGACCAGCTCTCGGATATTGCAAAGGGACGCAAGCAGGACCGGGAATTTGTCGCCTCCATGCGAGAGTATGCCACTACCCTGGTCACGGAGGTTAAAAAGAGTGAGGCCACCTACCGCCACGACAACCAGACCCGGACGCCCTGCCCGGACTGCGGCAAATATCTGCTGAAGGTCAAGGGCAAACGGGGGGAGATGCTGGTATGCTCGGACCGGGAATGTGGCTACCGGAAGAGCCTGAGCCAGACCACCAACGCACGCTGCCCCAACTGCCACAAAAAGATGGAGCTCCGCGGCGAGGGTGACAAACAGCTCTTCGCCTGTGTCTGCGGCTATCGCGAGAAGATGAGTGACTTCAAAAAACGCCGCTCAGAATCCGGTGCCAATAAGCGCGATGTGCGCAAATATCTCAGTCAGCAGGACAGCGGCTCCGGCAACACCGCCATGGCCGATGCCCTTGCCAAATGGATGGCCAACAAGGATAAAAAATAAGGATTGCTTATCTGAAAAGCCTGACCACGCTCACACGGCATGGCCAGGCTTTCTTCATACATATAGTAGAATCCGCTTCAGAATTCCAGCTCCGTCAGGCTGCGGATCACGCGGATATCCGAACGGGTTAGCTTCCCACTGCGGTCCAGCAGGATTGGCGTGATCCCCGCCTGCAGGGCGCAGGCAACATCGGACTGCTCGGAATCCCCGATCAGGACCGCCTCCTCCGGCCGGACACCGGATACCCTGAGCGCCTCCTGCAGCATTTCAATATGGGGCTTGCAGGCCCGGACAGCTTCGGCCGATATGATGCCCGCAGGGCTAAGGCCCTTTTCCCGCATGGATTCCTGCAGATAGGCCAGGTTGTCATTAGAGACCACATAGATTGGCAGACTGCAGGTACGGAAAAAGGCCTCCGCATCGGGATAGAGCGGTGCATGGATCCAGGAGTTTCTCCAGAGCCCGTGCATCAGTTCCAGATCCGCGGACAGCCCATAGTGCTCCACACAATAGGCCAGGATCCTGTCTACCAGTTCATCTGTATCGATAAAGGTATCCAGATAATCCTCCCATTCGCTCTGCTTGATCATACCCCAGCAGATCCGCATGACCTCCTGTGTGTCCTTCAGGTTGCTGTGGGTGATAAAGATCCCGACCAGCTTTTTGATATTTTCATCGGCCTCTTGCACCATGGTTCCCGTATAATCTATAAAAACCGCTTTGATCATAAACACATCCCTCATATCTGATCATTTTCTGTGTGATCACCATATGCCGGCCACACAGGTTACCTGTCCTGTATAGGGCAGTTCATCAACCGGCTGGAGCTTTCTAACCGGATAGCCGGCAGCCTTCAGGCCCTTCAGGTCCTCCGCCAGTGCCTCCGAATCAGAGGCTATGCAGACAATTCTGGTTGGGTGAAGCTTTGCAGCAGCTTCAATACTCTTTTTGCCGCAGCCCCCTCGTGACGGGGTCAGGAGCAGGCAGTCAAAGCGCTCGTGGCTGCGGGCCAGTGTATCCAGATAAGTCTCCGGCTCTGCTGTCACAATGCGTGCGTTTTTTATCCCGTTCCGCCGGAGATTGGCCTCCGCCTCCTGCGCGGTATGGCGATTGCCTTCCACCGCCAGCACTCTGCCGGCCCCTGTAGCTGCCAGCATGGTCAGTACCCCCGCCCCGCAACCAAGCTGCAGTACCCGCTCCCCACCGCTGATGGCCGCATATTCCATGGCCTTTTCATAGATCAGGGCTGACTGGGAAGGGTTGACCGGAAAGGCAGACCTTGACGGAATCTCACAGACAAAGCCACAGAGGGTATCCTCCAGCGTCTCTGTACCGTAAAGCAGCCGCGTCCGGCTTATAAAAGAAGCGGGTTTTGACGCCGGTGCTGTGCACAACAGGACCGATTCGATCTCCGGATGTGCCGAAAGAAGCCCGGCCACGAGCTTCCTTTCCGCCGGGAGCACGTCCGAAGCTGTTGTCAGGGTAAGCTGCACCCGATCACCGGCAACCGAATGCCTGAGCTGTACCTGTCGCAGGTCACCGCTGCGCTTTTTCTCGTCAAAGGGCAGGATCTGATACTCTGCCATCAGCGTCCGGATTGTGGCCGTAATAGCCGCGACAGATGCATGGTCCACCGGACAACGATCGATCTTCAGGGTCTTATGACCCGTTTTTCCATACATCCCACTTTGGATCATGCCGCGGTTGCCGGCCCAGACGGCCACCGTGCTTTTATTCCGGTAGCCAAGCGGGCATTCCGAACCAATGACCGGCTCGACGGTTCCAAGCTCCCGCAGCCACCTGGCTGCAAGGCGTTGTTTTTTCTCCAGCTGTTTTTCGTAAGACAGCCCCTGATAGGCACAGCCACCGCAGCTGTCAGCATAGCGGCAGTCACTGAGAGAGGCGCTGCGCTGAAAGGCAATCGCGGTATCCGCTTCGGCATAGTCTTCTGTATAGTCCGGGAAGCAGGTCCAGGGTTCCTTTTCAGGTGGCATGGCGGAAAATCGCAGCTGCACACCGCTTACCGGGTGACAGAAGGTCAGGCAGCAGGACCAGAGGGCAATCCCTGTTGACCGATTGGCAGCGCCATACTTGCCGTCGCCGCAGAGCGGCAGCCTTCTTGCGGAAAACTGGGCGCGGATCTGGTGGGTTCTGCCAGTCAGCAGTTGAACGCGGACCAGCGTATAATCCGCACTTTGCCCGCAGATCGTGTAACGCAGAATGGCCTCCTGCGCGCCTCGCACAGGCTTTTCGGTCACATAGGTTCTGCGCTTTGCCCGGTCCCGCAGCAGCAGGTCCCGCAGCTCGTCCTGTGCCTTTGCAGGATGGCCCTCCAGCACTGCCAGATATTCCTTATGAAAGGTGCCATCCTCCAGCTGCCGGCTCAGCGCAGAGGCAGCCTCCCTCGTAAGGGCATAAACCATAACACCGGCAACCACGCTGTCCAGCCGGTGTACCGTCAGTACGGTCTGGCCCTGTCCCAGCGTCTGCCGGATCAGCTCCGGCATGCCTCCGGGCTCATCTGTAGAGAGCGCACCTGCAGGCTTGATACATACAACGATGCTGTCGTCACGATAAAGGAGCTTCATAGGTCAGCCAATGATCTTAACTGCCGTGCCGTAGGCGATCACCTCGGCAGCTCCCTGCATGATTGCCGAGGACCCGTACTGTACCCCGACTACCGCATCTGCACCAAGTGCTTCAGCCTCTTCGACCATGCGCTGGGTTGCGATCTGCCGGGCTTCAGCCAGCATCTCGGTATAGCCTTTAATCTCGCCGCCGACCAGAGTCTTCACCCCGGCCATAAGGTCTTTGCCCATGTGCTTCGACTGAACTGTTGCACCCTTGACCAGACCGAGTGCTTCCATTTCCTTTCCGGGAACAGTGTGAATTGTTAAAAGCAGCATTTTTGTTACCTCTTTCTGCGCTATATCCCGTTTCAGAAGATATAGCTTTCTTTATCTTCCTGTTTGCGGGTAATCGGCCATTTCCGCTTCTGATCCCGCATTCGCATTTCAGTAGCAATTGTAATATAAGGACATCATAAATGCAATGATATTTTCCTGCCTTGTTTATGCCGCCGTAAAGCGCAGAGCTGACGTATTCAGCTTTACCGAAAGGTGCTTTACAGCAGAACTTACGTAGTAAAACCGGACACGGTGCGCCACATGCCGCCGTGTCCGGTTTTCTCTATCCGGGGTACTGATGTGCTCACAGGGCCATACGATACAGCCGGAGCACATCCTCTCTATCTGTTTTACGCGGGTTTACCGCAATGTTTCCGCTTTTCATAGCGTCATCCGTCATTGCTTCGAGCCGGGCTTCCGTCACGCCAACCTCACGCAGGGAGGCTGGAAGCCCAATCCCGGCGTTTAGCTCGCGAATCGCGTCCGCAAGCATTTCCGGCCGAAAATCCGCCTCTGCGACAGTCGTCCCGGTAATGTAATGATAGATTTTCCCGTACTTTACCTTCGCGGCAGGCGCATTATAGGCTACGATCGTCGGCAGCAGAATCCCATTTGCCACACCATGTGCTACATTATAGTAAGCGCTGACCGGATGACTCATAGCATGCACATTTCCCAGTCTGGCCCATGAAAAAGCAATCCCCGCAAACAGTGACCCGACCAGCATTCCCTCAGCCGCCGCAAGGTCCGTACGGTCCGCAACATACTGCCGGATATTCGCGCCGATCAGTTCCATTGCCTTTTCGGACATGGCCTCAGTGAAGGGAGAAGCCGCTTTGGAAACATAAGCTTCCTCTGCATGGATAAAGGCATCGATCCCGCAGGCCGCAGCCACAGACGCAGGTGCAGTTGTCAGAAGCTCGGGATCCAGGATCGCGCAGGCCGGCAGCAGTTTATAGCTGAATACGGTCAGCTTATAGTTCCGGCTGTGATCGGTTATGACGGAAAAGGCCGTTACCTCTGACCCGGTTCCAGCTGTTGTAGGGATTGCGATCAGTGGAACAATATCTCCCGGGACGCGATCCGCCCCCTCATAATCCACAATGCTGCCACCGTAACGAGCTACAATCCCGACCGCTTTAGCAACATCCATCGGAGAACCGCCTCCCAGAGCGATCAACGTATCTGCGCCGCTTTCCAGGAAGCCCGCTGCTGCCCGCTCCACCGTTTCCACAGAGGGATTGCCCTCCGTTTCCGCAAATGCGGCAGAGGGAATGCCAGCCTCCGCAAGCAGGTCCTGACAGCTTCGGACCACACCCATTCCTTCCAATACCCGGCCGGATATGATGTATGCCTTATGACAGCCCAGAGAGTGTGCACACTCAGGCAGCTTTTTGATCATTCCTCTGCCAACCATAATCTGCTGGGGCACTGAAAATGAAAACTCACCCATGACAGCCTCCCGCTTATTTCGTCAGACTCAGGACAGCGTCCTGTAGGATTGCAGCCGCTCTGTCACAATCCTCCTCCGTAATGATAAGGGGCGGGACCATACGGATGATATGTGCCCCGATAGCCGTCAGGAGCAGATGATGCTCTACGCAGAAATGCTTCACGTCCACGGCATTTACGCTATCATCAAACTCGATGCCCACCAGCAGGCCCTTTCCACGGACCTCCACTGTATGGGGTACCAGCTCCCGCAGCCTGTTCATGAAATAGTCTCCCATTTTCGCTGCATTACCCGCAAGATCCCGCTCCAGCAGCTCTGTCACCTCTGCAAGCGCGGCAGCGCAGCTGACAGGATGCCCGCCAAAGGTCGTACCATGGGAGCCCATAGAGAAGGCCTTCGACACCTCCTCTGTTGCACAGATCGCGCCGATGGGCATTCCGCCTCCAAGCGCCTTCGCCATGGACACAATGTCCGGCTTGATTCCGTAATTCATGTAGCACATGGGTGCGCCGGTCCGGCACCAGCCAGTCTGAACCTCATCCAGCAGCAGGAGCATTCCCTTTTCGTCACAGAATTCGCGCAGACCTGTCAGAAACTCCTTTGTGGCAGGATGCACACCACCCTCACCCTGCACCGGTTCCACCATAATGGCGATCGTATTCTCTGTGCAAGCATTCTTAAAGGCCTCAAGATCATTATACGGCGCATAGGAGAAGCCGTAGGTCATCGGTCCAAAGCCGATCTGGCAGCTGTTGCCCGGCTGACCTGTTGCGGACATGGACCCAAAGGTACGTCCGTGAAAGCCCATTTTTGCGGTTACAATATGATATTTATTCGGGCCGTATTTCTCAATGCCGTATTTCCGCGCCATTTTGATCATAGCCTCATTGGCTTCGGTTCCGGAGTTCTGATAGTAAATCCGATCCATTCCGATGGTTGTGCAAACCTTCTCCGCCAGCAGTGCCTGTGGGATCGTATACGGGTAATTGAAGGTGTGCATAACATCCTGCACCTGATCGATGACGGCCTTTACTACTCTGTCATTGCAGTTCCCGGCGGAATTGACTGCAATTCCAGCATAGAAATCAAGATATGCTTCGCCCTTCTCATCATAGATGTACTGCTCCTTCGCTGTTTCCGCAAGAAAATCAAAACGCTCCATGGTTTCAACCATATACTTATTTACAAGCCCTATGATTTCTTCCTTCGTCCGGCCTGTATCCTTTAGCTTCATAGTGATTAGCCTCCTTATTGTAATTGCATTCATAATTCCCTGATGCACTGCGTCAGGGGTGCTATTTATATATTGCCTGTCAGGCACCAGTTTCGGGCCATGGCTATGGTAACAGGCAGATAATCTGATGCCACTGTGCTTCTGGTATCACTGTCCCAGTGGCCTGCCAGCCAGCCCAGCCGTACGATCCGACGAAGCAGTACAAACATGGGGAGCAGATTTTTCTCCTCCATGCTGAGCAGTCTGACACGCTCGTAGCCCCGTACCCAGCTCCGGATCAGGTCCTTTATATCCGACGAACAGGTCACCAGTGTACAGCCGAGATCATAGAGATAAAAGCCGTAGCCGCAGTCATCAAAGTCAAAAATCTGGTTTTTTCCGTTTTTCCGGATCACATTGCAGAAATGAAGGTCTGCATGGATCAGGCCATAATGTCCCGGCGTACGGCCGAAGTGCTCCAGTTCAGCTGTGATCCGCTTCTGACAGCTCAGGAGGATCTGCCGCTCTACACCATCCAGCCCCGGATAACTGCGCCATGAGCCCCATATCCCATCCTCGTCAAAGAAGTTGTGGATATCCCAGGAAAAGCGCTCCAGCCTGTTTTCACGGTTACGGCCCATGGATTGGATATGAAGCTTCGCTGTGATCTCACCAAGCTCTTCAACTGCCCTGTATAGCTCAGCGCCGGATATACCGTCGAGTGTATCCCCATCCAGGAAGGAAACCACTGAGCAGTGGTAGCTACGCCCCTCCGGCAGGCGGAGCTCCTGCAGAGCTTCACCGTCTCTGCCACGCAGCACTTCCGGCAGCAGAATATCCGTATCCCGTGAAAGCTCCTCCATCCATCTCAGCTCCCCCTCAAGCTCCTCCAGCCGGTGGTAGCCCGGGCGATGCACCCTCAGGATCAGTGGAAGGGCATCTGCAAAATCGAGCCGGAATATAATATTCTCGGAATATTTCAGGCATACGGCCTTATCTGGCCGGGGCAGGTCGTAAAGCTCCGGAATCCCCCAAACAGCTGTGTCAGCCATTGCTTTCTCCAGTTCCAGGATGGCCTCATCTGACATTTGTATGCCCCCTTGTAATGTGGTCACATACCGGAAACCGCAAGCGCAAGTCCCTGGTCCATTTTATCGAAAAGCTCATCCATAAAGGCATCATCGCAGAGTAGCCCCAGCTTCAGCTGCAGTGTATTGGGATGCAGTCTGGAATTGTGCGCCCAGACACCACAGTCAAACAGCGGCTTTGCCACTGAGATGCCGGCATCCTTACAATTAAAATTCAGCCCCATGATCACACCTCTTTGGGTATAATCCAACAGGAAGCCACTGTATTTGCGGCACAGTGCGTCCACCTCACAGCTGAGCCGCTCCGTATTACGATGCACAAGGTCAATGGTAGATTGCCGGGTCGTGATCTCCAGCACCTTCAGCGCAACTGCGCAGCCAATCTCAGAGCCTCCACAGGTGCTGCCATGGAGTCTGCCAATGTCAAACATCCAGCTTGCGGCCTTCCGGTTCATGACAGTAGCAGAGATTGGGTAAACGCCGCCACCAAAGCCCTTTGCCGTCGTGATCATATCCGGTACAAATCCCTCATGTTCAAAATTCCACATTTTCCCTGTCCGCATCAGTCCGGTCTGCGTCTCATCCGATACATACAGCGTTCCATACTTCTCACAGAGTTTTTTTACCGCAGCCTGATAGCCTTTCTCCGGCATCGGAAACCCATAGGTTGCAAGAATGGATTCCATGATCACGCATGCCACATCTTCCTTCCGCAGCTCCGCCTCCATTGCCGCAAGATCATCCTTCGGCACCTGTACAAACACTCCGGGCTCCCCCTGACAGAGAAAGGGATCCTTGAACATCGGGTCACCGGTGGAAACGGAGAGCCCGGTATGTCCGTGATAACAGCCCTGCAGCGTTACAACCCGTTTTCTTCCGGTCGCGTAACGCGCTGATTTAATTGCCAGATCAATGGCTTCGCCGCCACAGGTGGAAAAATATGCGTAATCCAGTCCGTCGGGGCAGAGATCAGTCAGCCGACGTGCCAGCAGCGCCTTGGTAATGCCTGTAAAGTGATGATTTCCCACATCCAGTTCCGCAGCTGCGTCTACAAGTGCCTGTACAACCTCCGGGTTTCTGTGCCCCAGATTGTAGGTACCGCCATTGATGTGGATGTTGAGCCATTTTCGTCCATCCAGGTCCCAGAAGCAGTAGCCCTCCCGTTTCCCCATGACGATGTCCATGCCCCGGTCGATCCATTCCTGCGTCTTGCCGGGATTCCAATGGTCAAGACTCTCCTGCAGGACAATTTCCCGCGTGATCGCCGGGTCATTGATAAAGCTCATTTTTCTGTCATCTCCTTTTCATCCTGCTCAGTTTCCGGCTGCAGATCTACAGGGAAGCGCATATCCGGGAATTTCATCCGGATATAATCCTCTATGATCCTGACGCTGTTCTCAAACCCAACCCTTGCGCGGTTAATGGTCAGGTCATAGTTGACAGGATTTGTCCAGTAGTTGCCATGGGTGTAATACTGATAATATTCTGCCCGGTAGCTGTCATTTTCCGTGATCGAGCGGTCCGCTACCTCTGCGGAAACCTGCATTCTTCGCATGACCTCCGCCCGACAGAATTCCCTGGGGGCTTCAATATATACACTCACCACATTGGGGCGGTCCTTCAGAATATAATCAGCGCATTTTCCGACAATCACGCAGGACTCCGTATCAGCCAGCGTTTCAATGATCTTCTGCTGGATCGCAAAGAGTTCATCCTGAGAGCGGAATTTTCTGACAGCAGGACGCGTAGAATGTGGAATTCCATGCAGCAGCCCGCGGAGCAGAGAGTTTTCCGGCAGTCGTTCATTTGCTTCGGCAAAAAGAGCCTTATCCAGTCCGCTGACCTGTGAGGCCAGAGTCAGGATCCGGTTCTCATAGCAGTGAATGCCAAGGTCCTCTGCCACCTTACTCGCAATGGTCTTGCCGCCGCTTCCATAGCCCCGTGCAACAGTAACGATCAAGTTTTCCATATTGTGTGCCTCCAATCATGCTTCCATATAACGTTTCAGGAACTCCCGGGTGCGGTCGTGCTTTGGGGCGACAAACAGTTCCTCCGGGGGAGCATCCTCCACGATATACCCACTATCCATAAAGATCGTACGGGTAGAGACATTTTTGGCGAATTCCATCTCATGGGTCACGATGATCATGGTCATGCCGTCAGCCGCCAGATCCTTCATAACCTTAAGAACCTCACCCACCATCTCCGGATCCAGGGCACTGGTCGGCTCGTCAAAGAGCAGGACCTCCGGCTCCATACAGAGCGCACGCGCGATCGCCACCCGCTGCTTCTGACCTCCGGACAGCTGTGGCGGTCTGGCATGAATATAGGGCGCCATTCCTACCTTCTGCAGATAATGGATTGCCTGCTCCTTCGCATAGGCCTTATCCCTGTGCAGAATCTTCCGGGTGCCAAACATGCAGTTTTCCAGCACGGTCATATTATTGAACAGATTAAAGGACTGGAATACCATACCTACCCGGGAACGGTATTCTGCCAGCGCCTTCTGCGTGTTCTTTACCTCAACATCATGGAAGAGCACGCAGCCCACACTTGGGGTCTCCAGATGGTTGACGCAGCGGAGCAATGTGGACTTTCCGGAACCGGAGGCTCCAATAATACAGACTACATCCCCCTTACAGATGGAAAAGTCGATCTGCTTCAGCACCTCATGATCACCAAAGCTTTTTCCCAGCTTCTCCACGGAGATAACCTTTTCCGACATACTACTCCACCTCCTTAGTCATTGTCCAGATATTCCACCGCAAGCACATAGTCCGACTTGCCGGCCATTTTCTTCTCCAGCCACAGGAATATCCGGTTAAACAGAAAGCACATAACAAAATAAATGATCGCGATCACGATGTAGGCTTCAAAGTATTTATAATAGGAACCGCCTGCCGTCTTGGCGCTTAGAAAAAGCTCACTTACACCAATAACATTCAGCACTGAGGTCATCTTCAGATTGTTCATGAAGGTATTGCCCATCTCCGGAAATATGTTTTTCAGTGCCTGTGGAATGATCACATAGAACATAGCACCAACATGTGACATTCCCATTGCAAGTGCACCTTCCTCCTGACCGGGATCCACAGAGTTGATGCCGCCACGGACTGTCTCCCCCATATAAGCTCCGGTGTTCAGCAGCGTCACCAGGATACCGGCTGCAGCTGAGGCGATCATGAGTCCATTCTGCCGGAGACCGTAATAGATGACCATACCCTGAACGATCATAGGCGTATCCCGAAACACCTCGACATAAAAGGATATCAGCCCACGCAGGAAACGAAACAGTCCGCGCCGCAGTACATTATCCTCCGGGTTAACCTTTGTTGTATTGATAACGCCTACCAGAAACCCAAGTATGTAACCCAGCAATGTACCGATGACCGCCACATACAGGGTAACCCAGGTTGCCTTCAGAAAAATATTCGCATATTTTCCGGCTATGAATGCCGCCCAGGTAAATACCGACGCATCTTTGCCGGGTGTCTGGGCCAAAAATGATTGAACTGCTGCCATAAAAGCTACTCCTTTCATCAGGTTTCTGCAGCGTACAGCGCAGGCGCTGCACAATCAGTGTCCCCCGGTCAGTTTCTCTGTCTGCGTAACCTGGGGGACACTGTATTTTTTCTGGTCAGATCATCCCTCAGAAGCGGGCTGCAGGCTGATCATTCTGGACATAAGCTCGTCCATGGCTGCCTGCCCCTCATCTGTCTCGGATGTCCAGCCCATGCTGTCCATAGCTGTCTGAATCTCATCCCGCTCAGGATCGTCCCCTCTGAAAAGGATACAGCAGCTGTTGGACTGGCCCTCCGGCGCAACAAAATTATCATCCTTGTCGAGGTCCAGCATGACCATGCCGGACATGGAGTTCAGTGCGGATTCTGCAGTAGAGCGCTCGGTGATCAGCACATCGGCTGTCTGGTTCTGGATTGCAAGGAAGAGCTCAGATGCCGCCTCATAATCCACTGCGTCCTCGCCGCTGGGGACCTGATCCTTGTAGAGCTCAAAGTTCGTGCCAAGCTGGGCAATGACCTTTGGATTCATACCGTCAAACTGTGAAAGGCCCGTAATGGATGCGTATTCGCTGTCCTCTCTGACAACGATCTTCAGGGTTCTCTCATAATAGGCGGAAGAAAAATCATAAATCTCATCCCGCTCTTCGGTATAGCAGACACCACTCATAATGCAGTCATAGGTGCCATCCTCAAGGCCCATAAAGATTGAGGTCCAGTCGCTCTTATAGACCTCCAGCTCCCAGCCAAGCTCCTCACAGAGCATCTGGCAGAAGGCAACATCATAGCCATAGGTATAGCCATCGGCATTTGCGATCTTCACAGCTTTGCTGCCATCGGCAAGCTCCTCACTTTCCTGGGTCCAGTTATAGGGAGCATAGGTACATTCAATGCCCAGCTTCAAAACCCGTTTCTCTCCGGAATCGGCAGCGGATGCCGAATCGGGAACGCTCGTGCTTTCCTCTGCACCCGCAGATTCCGCTGCTGCAGATGACGGTGATGTACCACCGCATCCTGCAAGTGAAAGCAGCATAGCCACAGCAAGTACCAGGGCCAACAGCCTTTTTTTCTTTCTTTTCATAGCAAATTCCTCCAGTTATTTCTTATTTTTATGCACAAATAAAGCGGTCTGGATTTGTTGAAATCATCCTTTTCTCGATCACTTTGCATGAATGCATTGTATAAAAATAGTTCGAGTTGCGCAAGGTGCAACTCGAACAGTCTTTCTATGCAATTTGAACAATGCTTTCGCCGTTTCGCCCCTCTTATATGCAAGTTTTAGTTTTACATCTTGCAAATCATGAGAATATCATGCGCTTCACCAGAATACAGTTGACCAGTTCCAGATAGTCCATATAGTCATCCAGTTCAATCCCCAGCAGTTCCGTAATCTTATTGAAGCGGTACTGCAGGGTATTCCTGTGGACATAGAGGCTCTCAGCAGTACGGGACATATTAAAGCCGTTCATATAATAGGCAAGCAGTGTATCCTCAAGTGCGCTGTCATTGGCATGGTCATACTCTTCAAGTCGCTGCAGCTTCGTATTGCAATGCTCCAGCACCTCAAGCTGATTTCCACTGCGGAACAGGAATTTATAGATCCCCAGCTGAGCCAGACTGATCACCTTCTTTTGCTTGGGATTCGGCAGGATATCCTTCTTGGGGATCATACTCTTGGCCTCCTGATAGCTCAGGGCAAATTTTTCCGGTTCCAGGTATGGACTGCCAAGGATACAGGTGCCTCTGATCCTCCCCTGAAACTCTTCACGGGCATCCAGCGCACGCAGGCGCATCTCCAGTTCATGTTCAATCCGCTTATCCGGATAGGCCTGAAACAGCAGCACAAGCTTGTTAAGGAATTCCATGTGCATAGGGTGTCCTTTCATTTCGGCGATTTCCCGGTTCAGGCAATCTGTATAGTAGCCGTATATGTTCTCATCCTTTTGCTGGTTCTCTCCACGCAGCCGATCAATAACAATTACGCCTACACGGTGCGGACTTGTAAAATCCAGATTAAACTGATTGGAAATCCTCCTGACATACGCAATATCGATATCATAACCGAACAGGAGATTATAGAGAAAATCACCATTCCGTTTATTCCGCACATTGGATTCCAGGATCAGATTGCCGATACTCTGGGTAATGTCGACAAAGGCCGCGTTCTCCCACCGGACATGGAAAAGTGGCAGCTTCAGCTCATCTGCAAGCGCACAGAGAGCATCCGGGATCGGTGCGACATCATCCTGCACTGATACCGCAAAGCCCGAAGCACCAAGCTCGTCCAGCTCCCGCATGATCTCTGCGGCCTGTTCAAAATCGTAGCGCTGAAAATCCACAACACAGAGTGCAAAATTTCCATGGTTCATATAGGCATTGAAAGGCCGTGTCATTACAATGTAGGTCCATGAAACCAGACGGCCCAGACCACCTTCCCCGGCAAGCAGTTCAACACCATCAAGTTTTAAATTCAGAATATCCCTGCATATGATCATAGTACAATCTCCTGTATTCCACTGCCACCATCTATCACAACATTCTGTCCGGTAATATAGCTGTTTTCACGCGAGGCAAGAAAAACAGCCAGTGCTCCCACCTCGTCCGGCGTACCTGGCCGCTTCAATGGATTTCTGCATGCGGCTTTCATCTGTACTTCATCTAAAACGCCCGTGTGGATCCATCCCGGCAGAATGCAATTTGAAAGGATCTGATGCCCGGCCTCTTCATAGGCAATACTTTTACTGAGCGCAGTAATCCCGGCCTTTGCCGCCCCATAGCCTGCCTGCCCGGCATGGGTGACCAGTGGCCCTGTCACAGAGGCGATATGTACGATCCTTCCATAGTTTTCCCTGCGCATGATCGGCAGTACACGGCTTGACACATTGAAATTTAATGTGAGATTACGGGTAAGTATACGGTCCCAGCTTTGCCGATCCATATCCTGTAAATCAGCTCGAATTTTGCCCTGCCGACGCTCCGCAACAGAAGCATTACCGGCATTATTGACCAGCACATCGATCTGCCCAAACCGCCGGTCAATCATGGAAATCAGCTCTGAAACTGTCCCATCATCACAGAGGTCTGCCGTATATCCATATACCTTCTGTATCCCAAATGCCTTCAACTCTTCCACGCGCTCATAGATCCGCTCCGTTGTTGCGGTGATCACAAGTGTTGCGCCCTGCAGCCCCAGGGCTTTGGCACATCCAAAGCCGATTCCCTTCGGATTGCCAACTCCCGTCACAAGGCAGACCTGATCTGTAAAATCGAACATATCAGTACTCCTTTCTAAATCAGATCGGAGAACGCAAAAAAAACAGCAAAGACGCCGTCCATCCGGAACTCCAACGTCTTTGCTGTATTGCGACATTATAAATGCTGATTCTGCTTTTGTCAATGCCCCTGTATACGGTATTTTTCAGGATATCGGCATGAAATCTGACTGTCTTCTTCACAGGCGCTGCCACAGTCTGCGTGGCATAACCTGACTTAGTGGAGATTTCCCCTTCCCTGCAGAGCATGCATGTAGCTTTACCCCTTCAGGCAGTCCAGTAGTTCCTCCGGAGTATCCACCAGCGCAGCTGCCCCTGCGGAGCGCAGCTCCCCGGCAGTTCCATAGCCCCACGAAACGCCGATACATGGCAGGCCCTGCTCCTGCGCACCGGTTACATCATATTTGGTATCACCGACCATAACCGTTGACTCTGTGTTCTGCGTGATCTCCAGCAGATATTTCAGAACATCACTCTTGGTCTCCCGCGCATGGTCCTCCGTTGCGCCTGCGATATATTCAAAGAACCGGTCCAGCTGAAAATGCCGGAGGATCTCGCGGGCAAGGTTCTCCGGCTTGGAGGTTGCTACATAAAGCTTACAGCCGCTTGCATACAGCTCCCCAAGCAGCGTTTCAATCCCGGGATAGACACTGTTCTGATACTTTCCGCCCTGATGATTGTACCGGTCACGATAGAGGCGGATTGCCTCCTCCACCTGATCCTCGGGAACTCCAAACAGTGGAAAGGATGTACGTAGCGGCGGCCCAACCATCTTTCGCAGCTGCGCTTCCTCCGGGATTACAAGCCCCAGCTGCTCCAGGGCATACCTGCCGCTGTTCATGATGCCCTCGCCGGAATCTGTCAGCGTTCCGTCCAGGTCAAAAAGGATATACTGATATTTCATAGGCAACTTCTCCATTTGAATTCAATGCGCAAGCATTCCGCACACAGTTTGGAGCCGGCGCTTCACTGGCGCAAGTTTCTCCATTTTATGGGCCGAATACGGAAATTCTCTATTAAGGAAACAGCGAAGCTCTTCAAAGCACCGCACCCAAAATATTATACACTCGATTTAGTCTACTGTGAAGCAGAAATTACTGTATGATTTTTGTATGGACAATCGAACGCCCAACGGATGCAGCTGTATCCGGACAATTGCAAAGAGGCAGAGGCCAATCTGACTGGTCTCTGCCTCTTCGATCTTAATGTGCTGCAGAACAATGTGCACAATCCTCATCACAGGGGAAATCTCCCGGATTATAGGCAATGCCATGTTTGTCATAATAATCTTTTACTGCAGATTTGATGGCTTCCTCGGCCAGCACGGAACAGTGAAGCTTATGGGCCGGTAGTCCGTCCAGAGCCTCTGTCACGGCTTTGTTGGTGAGCTGCAGTGCCTCATTGAGTGGTTCGCCCTTGATGAGCTCTGTTGCCATGGAACTGGAGGCAATGGCGCTTCCGCAGCCGAAGGTTTCAAATTTTACATCGGATACTGTCTGTGCCTCATCAATCTTCAGGTAGATCTTCATGATATCTCCGCAGACAGGGTTACCAACCTCACCGATTCCGTCTGCGTCTTCAATAATCCCAACATTTCTCGGATTCCGGAAATGATCCATTACTTTTTCACTGTATAATGCCATGATCTATGCCCCTCCTTTCACAACCGCTGATATTCCGCAAAAACATGTGACCGCTTCCCGGTTGTCAGGTCACGCCAGAAGGGGGACATATTTCTGAGATAGGTCACAACCTCAGTTACCGACTGAATGATATAGTCCACCTGTTCCGCTGTTGCGTCCTCGCCCAGAGAAATCCGAAGTGAACCATGTGCAACCTCGTGGGGCCGTCCGATAGCCAGAAGTACATGACTGGGATCCAGTGAGCCGGAGGTGCAGGCTGAGCCCGAGGATACGGATATTCCCTTATCGTCCAGCAGCAACAGCAGCGACTCTCCCTCAATTCCCTCAAAGCAGTAATTTACATTTGAAGGAAGGCGATTTGTTCTGTCGCCATTCAGTTCAGCATACGGAATTCTGCCAAGGCCTTCAATCAGCCTGTCTCGTAACACTGTCAGCTTTGCGGCATTGGCATCGATATTTTCTGCCGCCTCCTCAAGCGCTGCAGCCATGCCCATAATGGCAGGAATATTTTCGGTACCTGCACGCTTGCCTCTCTCCTGTGCGCCGCCCTCGATAATATTCGTGAGCGGAATTCCCTTGCGGGCGTAAAGAACGCCAGTACCCTTTGTTCCGTGGAACTTATGAGCCGACAGGGACAGCATATCGATATTCTGCTCTTTTACATTGATGTGAATATGCCCCGCTGCCTGCACTGCATCAGTATGGAAAAGGACTCCCTTTTCCTTGCACACCGCACCAATCTCATCAATAGGCTGGATGGTCCCAATCTCATTATTGGCATACATAATGGTAACAAGGCAGGTATCATTGCGGATCGCCGCTGCGACCTCTTCAGCTGTGACCAGTCCGTTTTTGTGAACGTCCAGAAGTGTGACCTCAAAGCCTTCCTTCTCCAGCTTCTGCAGAGTATGGAGCACCGCATGGTGTTCAAAGGCAGTGGAAATAATATGCTTTTTTCCTTTGCGTGCACCCAGTCTGGCTGCAGAAACAATTGCCTGATTATCAGCCTCGCTACCTCCGGAGGTAAAATAGATTTCCTTAAAGGAGCAGCCCAGTACCTCCGCAATTCTTGCTCTGGCATCCTCCAGCGCAGTCTTTGCCCTCTGTCCAACTTCGTATAGACTGGAAGGATTGCCGTAATTTTCTGTAAAATACGGCAGCATGGCATTCACTGCTGTCTGACTTACCGCTGTTGTCGCGGCATTATCCGCATAAATAAACATTGCTTATCTCTTTTCTATCGTAATTTCATCGCCGGCCCTTACAGAGCCTTCACGGATCACCCTGGCAAAGATTCCTTCGCGGGGCATGACACAATCTCCCACAAGCTTTCGGATAGCGCAGGAAGCATGACATTCCTTGCCAATCTGGGTAACCTCAAGCTGAACATCTCCAACATTGAGGATTGTACCGACAGGAAGCTCATATAATGTAATACCCTGCGTCAGAATATTTTCCGCAAAGGCACCTGCCGGAAGTTCCGGCAGGACACCTTTCAGCTTCTGTGTGCTTTCTGTTCCCAATAGGCTTACCTGACGATGCCAGGCTCCAGCATGCGCGTCCCCAACGATGCCATGACCAATCCTGAGCTGAATCTCCGGCACAGCCTGTTTCATGATTCCTTTTCGCTCACTGACACAGACCGCCAGTACCTTTGCCGCACTCATATGCCGTTTTCAGTTCTGGAACAGTGCGGTGGAAAGATAGCGCTCGCCGGTATCCGGCAGGAGCACAACAATCTTCTTATCCTTGTTTTCGGGACGATTCGCAACCTGGGTAGCCGCCCATACCGCTGCACCGGAGGAGATGCCAACCAGCAGGCCATCAGTGCGCGGAAGCTCTCTGCCTGTACTGAAAGCATCCTCATTGCTGACTGCGATGATCTCGTCATAGATTCCAGTATCCAGTGTGTCCGGAACAAAGCCGGCACCGATGCCCTGTATCTTGTGCACGCCCGGATGTCCTTCTGTCAGTACAGGAGAATCTGTCGGCTCAATGCCGATCAGTTGAACGTTCGGGTTCTTTTCCTTCAGGTATTTGCCAACGCCGGAAAGTGTGCCGCCGGTACCGATACCTGCAATAAAGATATCAACCTCACCATCCGTATCCTCCCAGATCTCTGGTCCGGTTGTCTCATAGTGCTTCTTCGGATTTGCTGGATTGGTAAACTGTCCCGGGATAAAGCTGTTGGGGATTTCCTTTGCCAGTTCATTGGCCTTCGCAATAGCGTCCACCATCTTGGGGCCGGGCGTCAGCACCAGCTCTGCTCCATAGGCTGCCATCAGGCGGCGGCGCTCAATACTCATAGTCTCCGGCATGGTAATAATCAGGTGGTAGCCTCTGGCCGCTGCAAAGGCAGCCAGAGCAACGCCGGTGTTGCCAGAGGTAGGCTCAATGATCACGGTATCCTTGTTGATGAGTCCCCGCTCCTCAGCATCCTCCAGCATAGCCGCAGCGATGCGGTCCTTTACTGAACCGGCGGGATTGAAAAATTCCACCTTGGCAATGAGCTTCGCAGGAATATCGTGCTTCTTTTCATAACCGGTCAGTTCCACAAGAGGCGTTCTGCCGATGAGCTGCGTAACAGATGAATAAATCTTAGCCATTTTAATTTCTCCTTTTGTATTTATACTGCTTCAAAGGCTTGCTCCAAATCGGCGATAATATCATCGATATGCTCGGTGCCGATGGAAAGACGGATGGTGCTGGGGGTGATGCCCACATCTGCCAGTTCCTCGGCGGTCAGCTGGGAATGGGTTGTGGTTGCAGGGTGGATGACCAGGGATTTTACGTCGGCGACATTTGCCAGCAGTGAGAATATCTTCAGGCTGTCGATGAAGCGGAAGGCCTCCGTCTGCCCGCCCTTGATTTCAAAGGTGAATATAGAAGCGCCGCCATTGGGGAAATACTTCTCATACAGCGCATGGTCCGGATGATTGGCAAGGGAGGGGTGGTTTACCTTAGCAACCTTCGGATGCTTGACAAGGTAGTCCACAACCTTCTTTGTGTTTTCAGCGTGACGCTCTAAGCGCAGGGAAAGGGTCTCGGTGCCCTGCAGCAGCAGGAACGCAGCGAAAGGAGAGATGGTAGCGCCGGTATCACGCAGGAGGATGGCGCGGATATAGGTAGCAAACGCAGCCTTGCCTGCCGCTTCGGTGAACTTTACGCCGTGATAGCTGGGGTTCGGCTCGGAGATCCAGGGATATCTGCCGCTTGCAGCCCAGTCATAGGTACCACCATCCACGATCACGCCACCCAGGGTGGTACCATGACCGCCGATGAACTTGGTGGCGGAATGAACCACAATGTCAGCGCCATGCTCGATCGGACGGATCAGATAGGGCGTGCCGAAGGTGTTGTCGATGACCAGGGGAAGATTATGCTTATGAGCGATTGCCGCGATGGCATCGATATCGGGAATATCGGAATTGGGGTTGCCCAGCGTTTCGATATAAACGGCCTTGGTGTTCTCCTGAATGGCGCCCTCCACCTCGGCAAGATCATGGGCATCCACAAAGGCTGCCTCAATACCGTAAAGGGGAAGCGTGTGCGCCAGCAGATTGGATGTTCCGCCGTAGATGGTCTTCTGGGCTACAATGTGCTCACCGGCCTTAGCCAGCCCCTGCACGGTATAGGTAATAGCTGCCGCGCCGGAGGCAACCGCCAGACCGGCAACACCGCCCTCAAGGGCCGCAATACGGTCCTCAAAAACGCCCTGAGTTGAATTGGTCAGGCGGCCGTAGATATTGCCGGCATCGGCCAGACCGAAGCGGGCTGCCGCATGCTCGGAATTGTGGAACACATAGGATGTTGTTGCGTAAATGGGTACTGCCCGGGAATCGGTTGCCGGATCGGCCTGCTCCTGGCCAACATGCAATGCTAATGTCTCAAATTTATATTTATTACTCATAATCTTAGTCTCCTTTAAAATGTGTTTTCTTTATGCATTCTGTCAATGCCCGGTGCACATTCGTCCGTTTCTAAAATTATGTCGATCATAAGCTGTCATTAAAATGCTCATCTTTTAACCACTTTTCTGATAGGTTAATAGGATTATATATCTATAAACCCAGCTTGTCAATAGGTTTATGTAAAAAATATGACCACATCGTGAAAAATCACGATGTGGTCTCATTATCACAGATTCGCATTATTCCTTCGTTTTTCCATGTCTACAGGCGCTTTGCTACACGCAGGGCATTGTTCATTCTCAATCCTCAGCTAAAGTACGAATGTCTGTCATTGCAGTTTGCACCTGGGTCTCGCTATCATGACTGCACACCTTCCGGTGTGGCTCATGTCCGTTTTAGCCGGCGGAGCAGACATCCGCAACGACCTTCCAGGCCTCCAGCAGACGTTCCATGGTCCAGGCAGCATTCGCCGGGCTGGTAGATGGAAGGGTTATGGCCGGAATCTGCAAAAGCTTTTCCTGATACCGGTGATAGCAGGCGCCCGATGCTTTCCCGTTGCAGAATATATGAGAGATCTGCGAGCCTGCCAGGATTGGCGCAAGGTCCGTCGGTACAGCATTCCGAATGCTGCTGTCCCCTGCACCTCTGATATCACAGGCAAGGATCGTATCCCAGATTGCAATTCCATGGCGAAGGGCCAGGCTGCGTTTTTCTTCTATGCTCTCCGGTAGCTTTTCCCCGAAAAGTGCCGCCATCAGGGGCCAGAAGCGGTTTTGCGGATGCCCGTAAAAGAACAACTGCTCTCTCGACTTTGGTGATGGCATGCTGCCAAGGATCAAAACCCTTGACTGCTCGTTATACAGTGGTCCAAAGGGATGAACGATATGCTGATATTCCATATGCTCCTCTTTCTGTCTCGTCATTTCAGATTCTTGTGTAAAATTTCAGTGTGCGTCTCTTTTGCAGGACTGCCTGCTTTATTGTAGCATATATCATCCTGCTTTTTTACTGGTTCCAGAATAGCGTTTTTTCGCTCTTTTCGCTCTTTTCGCTCTTTTCGCTCTTTCCGCCCTGCATGGTCTCCGGCTCAGCAGTTCCACTGATGTTTCTTCATATCCACACAGCCATCCTTCTTAAATGCTATGCCCTCATTCATAAGCCGCTCTCTTTGTTCAAAAAAATGTGGCGCAAGACGACCGGCATGATTGACAACCCGGTGGCAGGGATAATCGCCGTAGAATTCCGCCATGCTAAGGACTTTCCCGACAAGGCGGGAATTTTTATCTCTTCCGATCAGCTTTGCAATCTGCCCATAGGAAGCAACTTTTCCCTCCGGGATTTCCTCTACAACTGAAAGTATCTCGTAAATCAGAGCCTCGTTCATTAATTTCCCCATTATTTCTTCCTCGATACATAATTCTCCACATCCGGCATCGGCCCGCAACTGCAAACCTGGACAATATTTTTACGTATATTATTATATCATTTTAGCGCAACACTTCAACGGATATACCACATCGGTTGAGTGCTTTTGAATTTCAGGCTCGATGTCGTTGGAAATCGGGTACATGTATCCGGTCTGACCGGAGATGGTCAGACCGGGAAGAAATACATTCTGCACTCCATCATCTATCAGTCAGAGAGCGGGATTGCCGATATAGACATTGTTGGTGTCCGAAAGGCCGCGCTTTACCGCCTCCTTTGCCATCTCAATCGCAAAGCTTTTTGGTGAGAGGAATATCTCAGCATTGTCATCACACCATTCGTGATAGGCAGCATACAGATCCTTTGTTGCCGCTTCCGTCCCTTCAACAAAGATCACATAGCCTTCGGAATCCAGAAATTCCACAATATTATTGGCGTTTCGGACTGCATTGGAGATGTTCTCCTTTGCCCGTTTGCTGATGGTGAAACGGTAGTTATTGGCAACAAGCCTCTGCAGCCCTTCCAGACACCAGCGCAGGATACCCTCCTTCTCGGCGATCAGTTTCTCCGCAAGGAAAGGATCATCGACACGGTCTGCCGGTTTATCCTTTGTCGTGATGACGATCTGCCGGCGGTAAAAACCATCCGTGCGGTCGTGCAGTGCAGTAAGAGCACCGTTTCCGAAACAGAGAAATCTCACATACAGCAGGCACTGATAGCTCTGGATGCCCTTGCGTTCCACATCCATCTGACATTCCGCCGTGACCAGGGACTTGATATAATTCGTCTTGGGCAGGGCACTCATATCCATGTCATCATCCACCATTAACAGCTTATTTTCCAGGTCCGCACGGCTGAAGCGGTTGGTCTCCACCTTCTGGATGCTGGTGGTGTTCATGCTGGCACCCATGATGGCTCGCATGACCAGACCGATGCGGGATTTGCCTTCGCCGCCCCGGCCGATCAGCATCATCATTTTCTGGGCTTTCGTGGTAGGAAGCAGGCAGTAGCCCAGATATTCCTGCAGGGTTGGAATGTCCTCTTCCTCCAGCAGATCCTGCAGGAAACGAATCCATACCTTCGGCACCTCCGCATCCGGGTTATAATTCACCTCCAGCCGGTTCCTACAGTATTCCTTTTCCTCTGTAAAGTGTCCGTCCAGATACCAGGTACCGTTGGCCATGTGGATCCGGTCGAAGGTCAGCGGAATCTCATCTGCATGTGCCTTCAGCCGGATGGCATTCAGCAGTTCATCAACCTTCTGGGCAACTCGTGTCTCCAGCCACGGGCTGATCTCGTCATAAATTTCCTGCTTCAGTGCAGTCTCATCCGTCACCATGCCATCCACAGTGAAAAAGCACCCGTGAATACATTTCATCGGATGCTTTTCCAAAAATGCACTGCAGAACTCGGGTTCCGCAATTTTTGACTCATCTGTGAGCCAGGCCGGCGCGTCAGCCGGCAATACAAATTTCTTTTTCATAAGTCTCCTCCTCTTGCAGTCTGCGGATCCGTTCCCGCAGCTGCGTCAAACAATCCTTTTCTGTCAGTTCTGATATCAATTCTCTTTTTTCCTCCTCTGTGCCTTCCAGCAGAAGATCCAGCCGGTACTCGGTCAGTTCCAGCTTGTGACAGGCTTCCACAAACCGCGGATCCGGCTCCTCCTCCGGTGTGCGGGGAGGATATCGTGCTTTCCAGTCCTTCAGAAGATGGAAATAGTCGCACAAAACTGCAATTACACTAACCTCAACTTCGCCCTTTGGGCTCGTTTCGCTAAGTGTATTGCATGGTACGCACGTAAGCCTCGACCTTCGTCTTCGACTCGCTCTCGGCAAGTGCTCCACGCAAGAAAAGCACAGCCGTTCCTTTTCCCGGAATTGCTGTGCTTCGCTTTGCTGTTTCCTTTTTAATTGTAACTTCGGCAGGGACGGCCCGCCTTCCTGCAGGCCATACTGAGCGGCCAGCATCCTTGCCGCATCATAAGGTCTTAGCCCTGTAAGTTGCGCCGCCAGATCGATCACATCGCCATGCGCTCCGCAGGTGAAGCAGTGGAAATGATCCTCATACAGCTTCATGCTGGGATGACGATCGTTGTGGAAAGGACAGAGTACCCTTCCGCTCCGATCAATCCTCAATCCCAGACTTTCGGCTGCCGTCCTGATTGGCACATTCTCCTTTACGGTTTCAAACAGATTCATAGCATACCTCCTATAAAATTTATTCCGGATTTTTCATCCTATGTACTTATACGGAGGTTTTTCAGAAGAATGGCCAAATTGGGCGGTTTTGGGATTTTGACAGATTGAGGAAAGAAAATCTTGCATTTTTGCAAGGAGTCCGTTTTTTAGGACAGTATATGGAGTAGACTATGCTTGTGGGAGAAACCACTCCTCATATGGATGCTTACTGAGAAATGTGCGACAGTGTCGCATAATTTTCTTGTGTTTTCAAAAGATCAAACCAAAAGGAGGAACCTATGGGACGCGTATTCATTGCTAAGCTCAGGCCTTCCGTCCGTATCGTTGCGAGTTCCATGCGGAAAGACAAAGAGTTTAAGCATCTCCCTCTTGAGCAGGATGACATGGAGCAGGAAGGCTTGATTGCGCTGCCGCGTGCCATCAGGAGCTTTCGCCCGGAGAAGGGCGTCCTCTTCTGGACTTATGCAGAGACAGCGGTCCGCAATGCTATCACTGATTATGTTCGAAAAATTCAGGCAGAGCGAATTGCTCTGGGCGAGATGATTTCTCTGAATGCCGATCATGATGATTCAGATGAGGAAGAGGATGACCGCACCTTTGAAGAAACTCTTCCGAATGACTATGTCAAAACCCCCGAGCAGATCTATCTGGAAAAGGAAAGACTGGAAGAAATACATTCTGCGCTCCGTCATCTGTCAGGAAGAGAGCGGGATTATCTCTGCTATCGATTCGGCTTTGATGATGATGAATATCATAACCGTGAAGATGCGGCATATCATTTTTATCTCAGCACAAGCCGCGCAAAAAAGCTTGAGGCGTCTGCTCTCGATAATTTCAA